>Ga0058693_1000302_pt1 | contig 20139 bp, 16 predicted proteins | sample AgamicOrMarz_FD_55217 | JGI IMG/M metagenome (GOLD analysis project Ga0058693, IMG submission 55217) | Agave microbial communities from Guanajuato, Mexico - Or.Ma.rz | ecosystem: Host-associated > Plants > Phyllosphere > Phylloplane/Leaf | place: Guanajuato, Mexico | collected 2012-06-04 | reverse complement strand
CGTGTCGTCATTCCGAGGATTTTTACGTCGCAAGATGGATATAATTTGTGCAGCGCACATCGCACATGCTCCGCCTGCCACATCGCAAGGCGGCTCTCTCGCGAAGCAATCACAAGCGTGTGGGGTGGCGCGGCAAACGTCTCGGTGTTCATTAGCTTGTCGATTGAATGACGGGATGGAATAACAAGGAATGTTAGCACGCGCTCTTGCGTTCTCCCCCTCGGCTCGCCCGCCTGCCGCCCTTACGGATCAAGGCTCGAGTAGAGGTCGAAGGGGCGCCGTGCCGACGCGGTATCGATGGAGGAGACGGGCGTCGCGCCATGCGCGGCTGTCCAGGGCGTTGTGCGTGCGAAATGCGTGGGACTTGCGGCTGTGGTGTATCAGACTTCGCCGCGGCCTCTTCACGCACGGTCGTTCGCGCATCGCGGCGCCGCATGCGCGATGATTCAATGCGGCGCAACATGCGCCGTATGCGGACCTCGTCACGCGCGGCCATCCTCTCCGGCGTATCGCCATCGGTGCATACCGCTTCATGCAGTTCACGTTGCCGTTTCAGTGCAGTTCGAGTTCCGCAGTAGCAGTTCATCACTTAACAGACCCTGGCTTCCCTGAGGAAACCCATCGTGACGTCTTCCGGATCGGCGCGCTCCGCCCGCCGCAACACTGCATCGCCCAACGCTTCCACTGCCGACGTCGACGCGTCGACTGCTTCCGCCTCGTCCGCCGCGGACGCACACGCCACGCAACCGGCCAAAGCCAAACGCGCGACGACTGGCGCTAAGCCTGCGAAAGCCACGAAGGCCGCCACCGCCGCGAACGCCGCCAAAGCCATCAAGGCCGGGAAAACCTCGGTGCCCGTCAAAGCGGAAAAGACCGTCAAGACATCGAAGGCTGGCAAAGCGAACGAGGCCGCCTCCGCGATGAAGAACGGCAAAGCGAACGCGAAGGCGAAGACGAAGAGCAAAGCCGAAGACAACGCGGCGAACCTGCAAGCCGTGTCCTCGGAAAGCATCGTCATCGCCGCGCCGAAAACCAACGGCCGCACGCGCGACGACAAGGATCATCCGCTCTTCCAGGACATCCGCTATCTCGGCCGCCTGCTCGGCGACGTGCTGCGCGAACAGGAAGGCGACGCGGTGTTCGACGTCGTCGAAACGATCCGGCAGACGGCCGTGCGTTTTCGTCGCGAGGACGACAACGCCGCCGCGCAAACGCTCGACAAGAAACTGCGCTCGCTGAGCCCTGAGCAAACGGTGAGCGTGGTGCGCGCGTTCAGCTACTTCTCGCACCTCGCGAATATCGCCGAGGACCGTCACCGCAATCGCCGCCATCGTATTCACGCGCTGGCGGGCTCGGCGCCGCAGCCGGGCAGCATCGCTTATGCGCTGGAGCGGCTCGTCGAAGCGGGCGCCGCGGCAACGCCGGTGTTGCAGCAGTTTTTCAACAACGCGCTGATCGTGCCCGTGCTCACCGCGCACCCGACTGAAGTGCAGCGCAAGAGCATTCTCGATGCGGAGCACGACGTCGCGCGCCTGCTCGCCGAACGCGACCAGCAGTTGACCGACCGCGAACGCGCGCAGAACGAAACGATGTTGCGCGCGCGCGTCACGTCGCTGTGGCAAACGCGCATGCTGCGCGACTCGCGGCTGACCGTCGCCGACGAAATCGAAAATGCGCTGTCGTACTACCGCGCGACCTTCCTTGAGGAAATTCCCGCGCTCTACGCCGATGTCGAAGAAGCGCTGAAGGAGCACGGTCTCGAAGCGCGCCTGCCGCCGTTCTTCCAGATGGGTAGCTGGATCGGCGGCGACCGCGACGGCAATCCGAACGTCACGGCCGAAACGCTCGAGCACGCGATCTCGCGCCAGGCCGAGGTAATCTTCGAACACTATCTGGAGCAGGTGCACAAGCTCGGCGCGGAACTGTCGGTGTCGAATCTGCTGGCCGGCGCAAGCGACGAACTCAAAGCGCTNGCGGANAGCTCGCCGGACCGTTCGCCGCATCGCACGGACGANCCGTACCGGCGCGCGCTGATCGGCATGTACACGCGNCTCGCGGCAAGCGCGCGCGTGCGTCTCGGCGAAGGCAGCGTGCCGCTGCGCAGCGCGGGACGCGGCGCGGCGCCGATTCGCGCCACGCCTTATGACGACGCCGCCGAATTCGCACGCGACCTGCATGTGCTGATCGATTCGCTCGCCGAGCATCACGGTGCGCCGCTCGCCGCGCCGCGTCTCGCGCCGCTGGCGCGCGCGGCCGAAGTGTTCGGCTTCCACCTTGCAAGCATCGACTTGCGTCAGAGCTCGGACATCCACGAAGCGGTGATTGCCGAGCTGTTCAAGCGCGCGGGCGTCCACGACGACTACGCGGCGCTCGAAGAAAACGAGAAGCTCGACGTGCTGCTCACCGAACTCGCGCAGCCGCGTCCGTTGCGCCTGCCGTATGCCGACTACTCGGACCTCGTGAAAAGCGAACTCGGCGTGCTGGAGCAAGCCCGCGTCACGCGCGAGAAATTCGGCGCGCGCGCGGTGCGCAACTACATCATTTCGCACACGGAGACGGTCAGCGATCTCGTCGAAGTGATGCTGCTGCAAAAAGAAACCGGCCTGCTGCAAGGGCGGCTCGGCGACGCGAACGATCCGGCCAAAGCGGCGCTGATGGTGATTCCGCTCTTCGAGACGATTCCCGACTTGCGCAACGCGCCGCACATCATGCGCGATCTGCTTGCGCTGCCGGGCGTCGATTCGATCATCGAACATCAGGGCAACGAGCAGGAAGTGATGCTCGGCTATTCGGACAGCAACAAGGACGGCGGCTTCCTCACGTCGAACTGGGAGTTGTACCGCGCCGAACTCGCGCTNGTGTCGCTCTTNAACGAACGCGNCATCACGCTGCGCCTTTTCCACGGACGCGGCGGCACCGTCGGCCGTGGCGGCGGCCCGACCTATCAGGCGATTCTGTCGCAGCCGCCTGGCACCGTCGACGGCCAGATCCGTTTGACGGAGCAAGGCGAAGTGATCGCAAGCAAGTTCGGCAACCCGGACATCGGCCGGCGCAATCTGGAAACGGTAGTGGCCGCGACGCTCGAAGCGTCGCTGCTGCCGCACGGCAATGCGCCCGCCGAACTGCCTGCATTCGAGCAAACGATGCAGCAGTTGTCCGACGCGGCGATGGCGTCGTATCGTGCGCTCGTGTACGAAACGCCCGGCTTCAAGGAGTATTTCTTCGAGTCGACGCCGATCTCGGAGATCGCGGAGCTGAACATCGGCAGCCGTCCGGCGTCGCGCAAATTGCAAGACCCGAAGCAACGCAAGATCGAAGATTTGCGCGCGATTCCGTGGGGGTTTTCGTGGGGCCAATGCCGGCTGCTGCTGACGGGCTGGTACGGCTTCGGCAGCGCGGTCGCCGCCTTTCTCGACGGCGCGCCGAGCGACGCCGAACGTGGGCGCCGTCTTGCGCTGCTCAAGAAGATGCACAAGAGCTGGCCGTTCTTCTCGACGCTGCTGTCGAACATGGACATGGTGCTCGCCAAGACCGACCTCGCGGTGGCCTCGCGCTACGCGGCGCTCGTCTCCGACAAGAAGCTGCGCAAGCACGTGTTCGAGCGGATCGTCGCGGAATGGGAGCGCACCTCGAAGGTGTTGTCGGAGATCACCGGCAAGAGCGAGCGGCTCGCGGAAAATCCGCTGCTCGCGCGCTCGATCAAGAACCGTTTTCCGTATCTCGATCCGCTCAATCACTTGCAGGTGGAATTGCTCAAACGCCATCGCTCGGGCGATACCAACGCGCGCGTGCGGCGCGGGATTCATTTGACGATCAACGGGATTGCGGCGGGCTTGCGGAATACGGGTTAACGGTGTGCGGCGGCGTTTGAGAATTGGGAACGTTGCTGCCGTGCGGTTGAAATAAAGCCGGGCGTCGGCCGATTGCGGTCGCGTCCGGCTTTAGTTTTTTCAGCAAGCGGTCGTGCCGCGTTTAACTCGCGTCGATCATCAACGCGTCGAGCTTGAACGACCCATCTTCCTTCACGTCGAAATACTGCCGCACCTCATCCGGCGAACCGCGCCACAGCGACTGAATCGCCACGACGCGCGGCTCCGGCGTGCGCATGCGCGCGATCCACGAACTGAATTCGAGGTCGATACGCCAGCGCTCGCGAATCGACGCCTTGAAGCCCGCGGCTTCGAACATCGCGATCCATTCGTCGGCGCGGTAATCGCGAATGTGCGAACCGTCGCGCAACAGTTCGATTGCCTGAATGTGCGTATCGAGCAGCGGATGATCGATGCCCGCAATGTCGATGAACAGCACCCTGCCGCCCGGCTTCAGCACGCGCCGCACTTCGGCAAGCGCGGGCGCCACGTCGTGCCAGTGATGCGCGCTCATGCGGCTCACGACCCAGTCGAAGGTGTGATCGCCGAACGGCAGTTTTTCGGCGGCGCCTTGCTGCGTGCGGATATTCGCGAGGCCGCGCTCCTTCGCCGCGCTTTCAACGATGGCGAGCATCGGCGCGGCGATGTCGTAGGCGACCACCTCTTGCGCATGCGGCGCGACGGCGAAGCTCGCGTGGCCCGCGCCGCAACCCATGTCCAGCACCTTCGCGCCCGGCGTCGCGGCGACCGCTTCGGCCAGCGTGCGCAGGTCGGCGCCGGTGGCATGCGTCGGACTCGTCAAATAAGCGGCGGCGGTCGAGCCAAAGGCGTCGGCGACCTGATCGTGATGCTTCATGGATAGCTCCGGTTGTCAGCGTGGGATGTCGTGTCGTGTGAATCCGCGTGTAGCGCGCGGGCAGCGCGGCCTGCCGTTCGAGTCGCTACGCCGCTACAATAGAGCCCGCCGTGTACCGGTACAAGTTAAGCAATTATTCTGGTATCTATAACACCACCCCGCCACCCTCCTCACGCTCAGCAAGAACCGAATGACCCCGCCCTCTTCCGCCGACCAGCCGCCGCCGCTCGACGCCACGCCCGCCCGCGCGCTCGGCGACTTTATCCGCGCGCATCGCGAACGGCTGTCGCCGCAAGCGGTCGGNCTGCCGCCCGGCCCGCGCCGCCGCACGCCGGGCTTGCGCCGCGAGGAAGTCGCGCAACTGTGCGGCGTGAGTCCGACCTGGTACACGTGGATCGAGCAAGGCCGTCCGGTTTCCGCTTCCGCCGATGCGCTCGCGCGCATCGCCGTCGCGTTGCAACTGTCGCGCGCCGAGCGCGCGTATCTGTTCGAGCTGGCGGCGCAGCGCGATCCGGCCGAACCCGACCCGGCCGCCGCCGACGCGCCCGCCACGCTGCTCGAAACCGTGCAACTGGTAAACGCGCCGGCCTACGTGCTGGACCGTCAATGGAATGCGCTGGCGTGGAACGAGCGCGCGGCGGAGCTTTTCGTCGGCTGGCTCGACGGCGCGCACGACCGCAATCTGCTGCGCTATACGTTCACGGAAGCGGCGGCGCGCGAGCTGATCGTCGATTGGGAAACGCGCGCGCGCCGGCTTGCCGCCGAGTTTCGCGCGGATTCGATCCGTCATCTGAACGATGCGCCCACGCGCGCGCTGATCGATTCGCTGACCGCCGCGAGCGACGCGTTCGCGCGCTTCTGGGCGTCGCAGGATGTCGGCGGCCGCGAAGGTGGACGGCGCGAATTCAACCATCCGCGCGACGGGCGGCTCGTCTACGATCAGATCACGTTCAAGCCTGCGCATCGTGAGGATTTGAAGCTGGTGGTGCTGGTGCGGGAGTGAGCGGTTGTGGTTGCGTCGCGTTGCGTTGCGGGAGCTTCCGCTCGTATGAAATGGCAAGCGCCTGGCCGTTCAATCGTCGGCCACGCCTCGCGCCAGTGTTAAAATCGCTGTCTTTCTTCGCTTCGGCGACGCTGCGCATGGTCATGCCGCGCGCACTGTGCCGTCAGCCTTATCGCCGCTCGCTCAACCGCCAGGTAAGCACCGACTAAGCGCCACTTTAACCGCCGCATAACTGCCCAACACCATGACGTCCCAACTGCACAAAAAAGGCGAAGCCTGGTCGGCTCGCTTCTCGGAGCCGATGTCGGAGCTCGTCAAACGCTACACGTCGTCGGTTTTCTTCGACAAGCGTCTGGCGCTCGTCGACATCGAAGGGTCGCTTGCGCACGCCTCGATGCTGGCCGCGCAAAAGATCATCGCCGCCGACGACCTCGCCGCGATCCAACGCGGCATGGCGCAGATCAAGGGNGAAATCGAGCGCGGCGAGTTCGAGTGGCAACTCGACCTGGAAGANGTNCACCTGAACATCGAGGCGCGTCTGACCGCGCTGATCGGCGANGCCGGCAAGCGCCTGCACACGGGCCGCTCGCGTAACGACCAGGTCGCGACCGACATCCGCTTGTGGCTGCGCGGCGAGATCGACCGCATCGGCGGATTGCTGACGGAACTGCGCACCGCGCTGCTCGACATGGCGGAGAAGAACGCGTCGACCATCATGCCCGGCTTCACGCACTTGCAGGTCGCGCAGCCGGTCACGTTCGGCCATCATCTGCTCGCCTACGTCGAAATGTTTTCGCGCGACGCCGAGCGCATGCTCGACTGCCGCAAGCGCGTGAACCGCCTGCCGCTCGGCGCGGCGGCGCTCGCGGGCACGAGCTATCCGATCGACCGTCACGCGGTCGCGAAAACGCTCGGCTTCGACGGCATCTGCGCGAACTCGCTCGANGCNGTCTCCGACCGCGACTTCGCGATCGAATTCACNGCGGCGTCGGCGCTCGTGATGACGCACATCTCGCGCTTCTCCGAAGAACTCGTGCTGTGGATGAGCCCGCGCGTCGGCTTCATCGATCTGGCCGACCGCTTCTGCACCGGTTCGTCGATCATGCCGCAGAAGAAGAACCCGGACGTCCCCGAACTCGCGCGCGGCAAGACCGGCCGCGTGAACGGCCATCTGATGGCGCTGCTCACGCTGATGAAAGGCCAGCCGCTCGCGTACAACAAGGACAATCAGGAAGACAAGGAACCGCTGTTCGATACCGTCGATACAGTGGCCGACACGCTGCGCATCTTCGCTGAAATGGTCGCGGGCATTTCGGTGAAGCCGCAAGCGATGCGCGACGCCGCGTTGCAAGGCTTCTCGACGGCAACCGATCTGGCCGACTATCTGGTCAAGCGCGGCCTGGCGTTTCGCGACGCGCACGAAGCCGTTGCGCTCGCCGTGCGGATCTGCGCGGATCGCGGCATCGACCTCGCGGACCTCACGCTCGAGGAAATGCGCGCCGAGTTGCCGAACGTCGCGCATCTGATCGGCGACGACGTGTTCTCGTATCTCACGCTCGAAGGCTCGGTCGCGAGCCGCAATCATCCNGGCGGCACGGCGCCCGANCAGGTGCTGGCGGCGGTTCAGGCGGCACGGCAAGCGTTGAAGTAAAACGCGGAGCGCGCCGTTCTNCGGCGNGCAAATGCATGGCANATTGCGAAGGCGAACTCGTTAGCGAGTTCGCCTTTTTTATGCGCGCGTGCGTGCTCAGCAAGGGCGAACGCGGATTGAAACCGCGCGGTTTTTGACTACCATCGAAACAGGTTCCGCTCTCTTTCGTGGTTCATCATGCTTACCCGCACGCGCTTCCTTCATCTTCTGACTGAATGCGGCGCTTGCCGCGGTTCGTCATCATGGCCAACGCGGCGCGGCACGGCGCTCGCGGCGTTGCTCGCGCTCGCCGCCGCCGGCTGCACGATCACGCCGCCGCCCCGCGCGGTCGTCCCGACGCCGCCCGCCGCGGTCAACAGCGCGACGCTCGATCAATATCGCGAGGCCGTCGCGCGGCGCATCGTCGAGCGCAATCCTTCGTATGTGCTGCGCGGCAAGCCTCAGGCGATGCTGCGCTCGCTCGTCGTGGTGTCGTTCACCGTCGATCGCAACGGGCATGTGGTGGACTCGTCGGTGTATCGCACGAATGGCGACGACGAAGCCGAAGGCACCGCGCTCGCCAGCTTGCGGCGCGCGTCGCCGCTGCCCTTGCCGCCGGGCAAGCTGCTGAACGGCCGCGGCCAGCTCGAACTGTTCGAAGACTGGCTTTTCAACGACGACGGCAAGTTCCAGTTGCGCGAGCTCGCCTCGCCACAGGCGCTGACCATCGACTGAACGCGGCCTGGCCGATCGGCCAGCCGCCTTGCTGCGCACGCGCCGCGCTCGCTATAATTTTCCGATTCCCTCGCCGGAGCACTCCGGCACGGCTCAGGCCGCCTGCTCATCCGCGGGCGTGCTCGCAGCCGATCCTGGCGGCGCCGCGCCATCCGCGCGCGCCGTGCAAGCGCTTTGTGCTTGATGCCGTGGCGTGCTGTGGCGTGTGTTGCACGCGGCGCGGCGCGAGCCTCTATCATCGACACGAGCGCGCCACCACCTCAACAAAGATGCCGACTGATCTTGCCGCTGTCCGCGACTGACCGCGGTCGACCGCGCCGCTACCAGGCGCACGCAAGCCGGCATCACGAAACATGGAGACCCTGCATGTCCACATCGCCGATTTCCGCGACCAAGCCCAATGCGGCCGGGCAGACCAACAGCGCGCGGATCATCTTCGCGAGCTTCATCGGCACCGCGATCGAGTTCTACGATTTCTATGTCTATGCGACCGCCGCGGCGCTCGTCATCGGCCCGGTGTTTTTCCCGCATGGCTCGGCGACGGCGCAGGCGTTGTCCGCCTTCGTCACGTTCGGCATTGCCTTCGTCGCGCGGCCAATCGGCTCGTTCCTGTTCGGGCATTTCGGCGACCGCATCGGCCGCAAGTCGACGCTCGTCGCCTCGCTGCTCGTGATGGGCGTGTCCACGACGCTGATCGGCTTCGTGCCGGGCTACGACTCGATCGGCAGCCTTGCGCCGATCCTGCTGTGCATCTTGCGCTTTGGCCAGGGCATCGGCCTCGGCGGAGAATGGGGCGGCGCGGCGCTGCTCGCCACCGAAAACGCGCCGGCCGGCAAGCGCGGCTGGTTCGGCATGTTCCCGCAACTCGGGCCGTCGATCGGCTTTCTCGCGTCGAATGGCCTCTTCTTCGCGCTCGCGATGTCGCTCACCGACGAGCAGTTCCGTAGCTGGGGCTGGCGCGTGCCGTTCCTCGTCAGCGCGGTGCTGGTCGCGCTCGGCCTTTACGTGCGCCTGAAGATCGCCGAGACGCCGGCCTTCCAGGCCGCCATCGAGCGGCAGGAGCGCGTGAAGGTGCCGATCGCCACGCTGCTGTCGCGGCATTGGCTGCCCACCTTGCTCGGCGCGCTCGCGATGGTGGTCTGCTACACGCTGTTCTACAACGCGACGACGTTCTCGCTGTCGTATGGCGTGTCGGTGCTGCACATTCCGCGGCAGACGTTCCTCGGGCTGCTGTGCGTTGCCGTCGTGTTCATGGCGCTCGCCACGCCGCTGTCGGCATGGGCAAGCGACCGCTATGGCCGCAAGCCGGTGCTGATCGTCGGCATCGTCGCGGCTGTGTTGTCGGGCTTCACGATGGCGCCGCTTCTCGGCAGCGGACAAACGTCGCTCGTGCTGCTGTTCCTCGTGATCGAACTGTTCCTGATGGGCGTGACCTTCGCGCCGATGGGCGCGCTCCTGCCCGAGCTTTTCCCGACCAACGTGCGTTATACCGGCGCGGGCGTGTCGTATAACCTCGGCGGGATTCTGGGCGCGTCGGTGGCGCCGTATATCGCGCAAATGCTGGCCGCGCGCGGCGGCTTGCCGTGGGTCGGCGCGTATGTGTCGATTGCCGCGGCCGTCAGCATGATCGGCGTGCTGTGCATGCGCGAAACGCGCGACTCCCGGATGATGTGACGCGAGCGGTCCGCGAAGCGGCGCGCTTGAGCGGCTGATCGCTCAGGCGGCTGCCTCGCGGCGCTTTGCTTTGCTTCGCTGGGTGAATCCTCTGTCTTGCGCGTCTTTTTGACTTGCCTATACTCGAATTCAAATAACCCCATCGCAAGCAGGGAGGCCCGCATGAATTTCCATCTTCACAATGCGGATGTCGTGATGATCATCGCGCTCGCGCTTCTGTGTTCGTTGCTGCTCGCGCTGCGCTTCAAGCCGGCCAGCTGGAAAGGCATTGTCGTCGAGGCGCTGGCGGCGAACGCGGCTGCCATTACGGCCGTGCTCGCGTTCGAAATGCTGATCGCCTGACGGTCCGCCGCGCTCTTGCCTGAGGGTGCTTCGCGACGGGCCGCCCGTTGAGTCGGCTCAGCCGTCTTAGCGGTAGTAATAGCCGTGATGATGGTAATAGCCGCCACCGCCACCACCACCGCCGTAGTAATAGCCCGGCGCAGGAGCGACGATGCAGCCGCCCAGCATGCTTGCGAGCACGGTGCCGGCGATCAGGGTGAGGATCAAGCGTTTCATGTCGTTCTCCGTCGAATCAGATTATTCGAGCTCAAGCCCCGAATGACTCGATTGAACACGACGCGCGCCTGCCTGAACGTTGCCAGTTGTAAGGGAAGATCACGCCGGTGTTACAGGTTCGCCGACGCCGGCGGGCTTTGCGAAGCGCTTTCCACCAAGCGCCGACATTCTCGAAACAACCGACGAAAACACCGCCTATACTGACTTGCATGTGCCAAGCGCCGACGCCGCCTTGCAGGCGTTGCGCCGCGGCGTGGCAAAGATGAGAGCGAGCCCGCCGCCACACGGCTGGCAACCGGCCCATGTGGGCGCATTGGTGGCACAAACCGGCACGAACCGGCGCGAGCCCCACGCGCAACCGGCGTGACGGCCAACGAAAAGCGACAGATTTAACAACCGTGTAATGCGGCAACACGGCGTGTAATCCGCATCCTCTTCGCCCGACGTTCCCCGACGCGGGCGTTTCAGGGCGTCACGTGACAGGGCCGGTTCGCATAGGCACTCTGCGCGTGACGCCCTTTTCTTTTGAGCAAACGATTGCGCGGCCAAAGCCAACCGCGCTCAAGCCGCCGCCGAGCCCTGTTGTGCGGCGAGAGTCTGCGTTGGCCGACGAATGGAATAGTCTTTGCTGAACCGGGCAAAGGCCGTCCAGCGGATTAACAACGGCGTCCTGCAGCGCTCGCCTTACAACATGCCTTTTCACTCTATTTCAGCAGGCTTTCATACGTTTTAGAGCCATCCGCGGGCTTTATACTTTCCCCTTTGCCTCCCAGATACTCATGCCACGAGCGCAACCTCTTCTTTCTTCCGGGATTCTGCGTCGAGGCAAGCGCCTTTGGCGTCAATACGGCATTTTCTGGCTCGGCGCGATCGCGGTCGGACTCGTCGCGGTGCTTTACGCGCGGCTGATCGACTGGGGCTACGACGAATTCCGCGCGGTGCAGCGCGAGCATGTGTGGGCGCCGCTCATCATCACGCCCGCCGTGGCCGCGCTCGCCGTGTGGCTCACGCGCAAGTTTTTCCGCGGCGCCGAGGGCAGCGGCATCCCGCAAGTGATCGCCACGCTTCATGCGAAGCCCGGCGAATATGGCGCGCGGCTGCTGTCGTTTCGCATCCTGCTCGGCAAGATCGCCGTGTCGTTTCTGGCGATTCTCGGCGGCTTCACGATCGGCCGCGAAGGTCCGACGGTGCAAGTGGGCGCGGCGCTCATGTTCAATCTGCGCAGGCTTTATCCGCGCTCGAATGCGCTGATCGAGCGGCAACTGGTGCTGGCCGGCGCGGCAGCGGGTTTGTCGGCGGCTTTCAACACGCCGCTTGCGGGCATCGTGTTCGCCATCGAGGAACTGACGCGCAGTTTCGAAGCGCGCGCGAGCGGCGTGCTGATTACGGCGATCATCATCGCCGGCGTGAGGCGTGATCGCGCTCGGCCTGAACGGCAACTACACGTACTTCGGCACGATTCAGATCGGCGCGCACTTTCCGAATCTGCTTGCGCTCGCGGTGCTGCTGACGGCCATCGTCACCGGCATTGCGGGCGGCGTGTTCGGCTGGCTGCTGCTGAACACCGCGCGCTGGATTCCCGCGCCGCTGCGCCGCTTGCACGGCGAGCGGCCCGTCGTGTTCGCGGCGTTGTGCGGCCTGGTGATAGCGGTGGTCGGCATCGTGTCGGGCGGCACTACGTTCGGCAGCGGCTACGCGGAAGCGCGCGGCCTGCTCGACGGACATGAACAGCTCTCCGTGTTCTATCCGTTTCTCAAGATGATCTCGATGGTCGGCTCGTACCTGCCCGGCATTCCGGGCGGCATCTTCGCGCCGTCGCTGTCGATCGGCGCGGGCTTCGGCAATCTGCTGCACATGGTGTTCGGCTCGATGCAACTGCCGATGCTGATCGCGCTCGCGATGGTCGGCTATCTCGCGGCCGTCACGCAATCGCCGATCACGTCGTTTGTCATCGTGATGGAGATGATCAACGGTCACGCGCTCGTGATTTCGCTGATGGCCACCGCGCTGATCGCGAGCCGCGTGTCGCGCATGTTCGCCCCGGCGCTTTACGAAGCGCTCTCCGAGCGCTATGTGGCGCCGCTGCCGCGTCCGGCGCCCGCTCCGGTGCCGGAAGTGCCGGAAGTCGATGCGCCGGAGGCGGCGGCGGCGGCGAGCGGTGCTGAGGGTTCTGGTGAGGCGTCGGGCGATGCTTCGGCTGATGTGTCGGCTGATGCGTCGACTAATGCGCCCAGTGAGGCGCCCGGCAAACACACCCACTAAAGACGGCTCGGCCACGAATCGTCGGTAAGCGGCGTTCGCGCGTCGCTTCATTCGCGACGCGCGTCGACATGCGCGCTGCCGCTGCGTCGGTATCTACGCCACGCGGACACCAACGACCCGATCGGCACCCACACGCCACGCGTCTGCCGCCGCCAACTCAACGATCCCAGACCGAAGCCATCGCCTTGGCAGTCGGCTCCATCATCTCTGCGCAATCCATCTTGACCTGGAGCACCTGGACGTCAGTCGCCAGCAAATAAGCTGACGGCGCCCCCCCAAGTCTGCTCGTCAAAAGCACGACTTCCTTAGACTCCCCCTAACAAATTTGCAAACAATGCACTCGATTTTAGGACTGGTCCGATAAGCCCGTACAGGTAATTACTCAATAATTCGTCTGCCCTTTTGGGAACCTTAGCGGCTCAACCTCGCGATCCGGCAGCCAAGACCAAAAAGTCGCCGGCGCGGACGCATGTTCAGGTCCGATGCGCTATGTGTCGTTCATCAACCTACCTCGGTCACCACCCTGGAGTACCACTTCAATGAAAAAAATCGCATTCCCCCTGATCGTCGCGGCAATGGGTCTCGTTGCTTCAGCAGCGCACGCTGCACCCGCAAGCAACGGCGGCGTCCTGACCATCAACGGTCAACTGACGGCGAACACCTGCACCGTCAGCGGCAATGGTCAAGGCACCAACTTCACGGTCACGCTGCCGACGCTGGCTGCCTCGGCACTGTCCGCAGCAGGTGCGACGGCAGGCTCGACGGGTTTCAATATCGCGCTGACCGCATGCACGCCGTCCACGGGTAACGTGCACACGTTCTGGGAATACGGCTCGAATACGCTGGCCGACGGCAACCTGCTGAACAACGGCACCGCCACCAAGGTTGAAGTCCAGCTGGTCGACTACAACGGCACGCGTAAGGTCCTCGACGTGAGCAAGGCCGACGGCGCGCAAAACGCACAAAACGTCGCGATCACGAGCGGCGCGGCAAGCCTGCAGTACGCGGCGCAATACGTGTCCCCGGCCGGTGGCGCGACCGCTGGCACCGTGACGACCAATGTCACGTACTCGATGATCTATCAGTAATCAACATGCTCTGAACGACGAAGCTGCATTACGCCGTTCTTTAGCATGACTAAGCACACGCAGCGTTATCCGCGCCGCGTGTCGCTACAGCCGATGAGGCCTGTACGCGATTGCTTATCTGTCCTTTCTGGCATTGACTCGCTGTGGGAGCGCCGATGTCCTGGCGCGCGGCGCCGCGAGATCTTCGCGGCGCCATTTCACCGAAGTCCGTTTTTCAGGTTGAGCGTTATGAATATCCGCAAACTCCTTGGCAGCGCAATGACCGCCAGCGTGCTCGCACTGGGCGCACTGCTGCCCTTCTCGGCGCATGCTTCTGTCGTCATTGCCGGTACGCGTGTTGTCTATAACGCGACGGACAGCGAAGTCACGCTGAAGCTCTCGAATGTCGGTAAGTCCCCCGCCCTCGCGCAGGTGTGGCTCGACAAGGGCGACCCGAAAGTCGACCCCAGCAAGCTCGATCTCCCTTTCGTGCTGACGCCGCCGCTGGCTCGCATCGATCCGGACAAATCGCAGACCATCCGCATTGCCTATACCGGTGAAGCGATGCCCAGCGACCGCGAAACCCTTCTGTGGTTCAACTTGCTGGAAGTCCCACCCAAGCCCGCAGCGGCAGACGTTGGAGCGAACTATGTGCAGCTCGCGTTCCGCTCGCGCCTGAAATTCTTCTTCCGTCCGGCCGGCCTGCAAGGCAAGGCCGACGACGCACCGGCCAAGCTTGTATGGCGCCTCGGCACGCATGACGGCAAGCCGGCCCTGCTGGTCTCGAATCCCACGCCGTACCACGTCACGATCATCGAGGCCCTCGTCGGCGAAGGCCCGAATCCCGCGAAGTTCGACGAAGGCGGCATGGTCGATCCTGGCGGCGAGCTTGCACTGCCGCTGTCGGCTACCCCTGCTGCCGGCAAGGTCTCATTCACGACGCTCAACGACTACGGCGGCCCCATGAAACACGAGGCGACGCTGCAATAAAGCCGTGGCCTGCCAGAGTGCGGGCGAAACGGATCGCCGCTGCGAAGGATTCCTAACTTTCGTCAGCCGGACGGGGTGCGTCGGGTCGAAATGACCCCGGCGCGCAAACAGGATCAATTGTCGCGGTCAGAGAGTGCGTGCCGATGTCTTGACAATCGGCTGGGCACCCTGTTGCCCGCGATTCCGGCACCACCATGAACAATAGCAATTCGAAAACCAGCTCCCGGCGCGCTCAGGCCGAACCGTTATCCTTGAGCCGGGCCAGCATGGCAGTGCTGCTGGCATTCACCGCCGCGCACGCGCATGCCGATGGCCTGTCAAACGGAAAGACCCCTCCGTCGCTGGCGCCCCTGCTTCCCGCGGAAGCCGGGCGCACGCCGCAATCGCTGCCCGACGCGACGATGACGCCCGCGCCGGACTCCACGGATGCCGCAGCGGGCGCCGTCAAAGTCGCGCAAGCCGGAGCATCGCCGGGCGTGGAGGCGGACCGTCACCCCGCTTCGCTCGATAGCGGAGCCGTCAACACCGCGCATGCGGCGATGGCCTCGCGGCTCGCGCCCAGCGAGATCACCGCCTCCACTTCCACTTCCGCCGCCGCGCCCCAGGCCGTCGAGTTCAACTCGCAGTTCCTGACCGGCAGCGGCGCGGCGAACGTCGATATTTCGCGGTTCGACCAGGGCAACGTCGCCTTGCCGGGACACTACCGGGCGGCGCTCTATGTGAACGGTGTCTGGATTGGCGTAGCCGACGTCAACCTGCGTGAACTGAACGGCCAGAAACGCAACGTCCAGCCGACGTTCGACCGCGACCTGCTTACGCGCGCGGGCGTGGACCTGACGCGTCTCACCGACGCTGCACGCGCCAAGCTCGACAGCGCAGCGAATCAAGGCGCCGCGGCGCTGCTGCCGGACCTAATCCCGCAAGCGACGGCGAGTTTCGACGCGGGCGAGCAGCGCCTCGACGTGACCATTCCGCAGGCCATGATGAGCCGCAACGCACGCGGCTGGGTCGACCCCAAGTTCTGGGACGACGGCGTGCCGGCCGCGACGCTTCAGTACAACGCCAACCTGTATCACACGAACGGCAGCGGCCTGTCGACCACGCAGGGCTACCTGGGCATCAACGCGGGCGTGAACGTCGGCGCGTGGCGCTTCCGCTATAACGGCAACGTCACGAGCGGCAACATGTCGGGCACGCATCTGCAAAGCATGCAGACGTACTTGCAACGCTCGTTCGAACCCATCAAGAGCCAGTTGACGATCGGCGATTCGTACACCGACGGTACGATCTTCGACAGCTTCGGTGTGCGCGGCGTCCAGCTCACCACCGACGACCGCATGTATCCCGAGTCGCAGCGCGGCTATGCGCCGACTGTGCGTGGCATCGCGAACAGCAATGCGAAGGTCGAGGTCAAGCAGAACGGCAACATCATCTACACGACCACGGTCGCGCCGGGGCCGTTCGAGATCAACGATCTTTATCCTACTGGCTATGGCGGCGACCTCCAGGTCGTCGTGACGGAAGCCGATGGCAGCCAGCATGCGTCGGCAGTTCCGTATGCGGCGCCAGTGAACGCGCTGCGCGAGGGTCGCTGGCGCTATAGCACGGCGCTCGGACAGTACCGCAACACGAGTCTGCGGAACCATCCGGTTGTGTTCGAGGCCGGCGTGCAGCATGGCCTGAACAATTTCGTCACGTTGTATGGCGGGACGATCGTCGCGGAGAATTACGTCTCCGGCGCGATTGGTGCGGCACTGGATACGCCGATCGGGGCGTTCGCAGCCGACCTGACGCAGGCCAACTCGAACTTCAGGAACATTCCGGGCCGCAACGGACAAAGTTTGCGGATTTCGTATTCGCGCGTCATCGCGCCTACGGACACGAGCGTCACGCTCGCCGCTTATCGCTACTCGACCAACGGCTTCCTGAGCGTGCAGGACGCGATGAATCTGCGCGACCTGGCGCTGCGCGGCATCCCCAATACGAACGGCGGCATCCAGAAAGGACGGCTTCAGCTCACGCTGAACCAGAACCTGAAGTCCTGGGGCTCCATCTACGCTTCCGGCTTCACGCAGAACTACTGGAACAAGCCGAATCGCGATACGTCGTTCCAGGTTGGCTACAACACGAACGTCGGGCGGGTGGGCGTGGGCGTGTCGGCGTCGCGGGAACTCGACATCAACACCACGCGCTGGAACAACCGCGTGATGCTGAACCTCAACATTCCGCTCGACATCGGTTCGAAAGTCGCCAACACGACGACGAGCTTCGCCCACGACTCGCGCGACAACAGCAATCAGATTCAGGAAGCGTTCACGGGCGCAGCCGGCGTCGACAACGAGTTCAACTATGGCGTCTCGACGGGCTACGACTCGGCGAGCGGCAACGGCGGCAGCATCAACGCGAATGCGGGCTATCTGAGCCGGTACACGCAGGTGCGCGGCAACGCCGGCTATTCAGGCGGCTACACCCAGGCCGGCGCAGGACTCTCCGGCACGATCGTCGCCTATCCGGGCGGCGTGGTGCTCTCGCCGCAGACGGGCGACACACTCGCGGTCATCGAAGCGAAGGACGCCGTGGGCGCACGCGTCGCGACCGCGCCAGGTGTGCGCGTCGATGACAACGGACTCGCTGTCGTGGCCGGCATGCAGCCGTACTCGCTGAACACGGTCGAGATCGACACCAAGGGCCTGCCGATGGGCGTCGATCTGAAGAGCACCGAACAGCACTTCGCGCCGACAGCGGGTGCCGTCGTGCGCGTGAAGTTCGACACCGAAAATCGCGGCCAGGCGACGTTGCTGCGCCTGAGCCGCCCGAATGGCGATCCGGTGCCGTTCGGCGCCGACGTGCTTGACGACAAGGGCAGCAACGTCGGCACCGTTACGCAGGGTAGCCGCGCGATGTTCTACACCAAGGCAGTGACAGGCGAGTTGCTCGTCAAGTGGGGCCAAGGCGTTGGGCAGTCATGCAAGATCAGCTACGGATTGCCCGTCGCGCAAAGAGACAAGCCGGCGGCAACGGTGTTCTCGGAAAGCGTCTGCCAGTAAATCAGCGACCTGCGCTCGGGGGTCCCTTTCGCCCGTTCGTCCCTTTGCCAGGCGCTACGCGATCGCCTGGGACCTTCAGTCCAATGCTGCAGCGAAGAAAAGCGCCGCGCCGGGTTGAAGGTCGCAACAGAGCAACGTCGTCTGCGCGATGCACAGCGACACAATTTTGAAGGCTACTTCCATGAACAATTGCAGACTTTCTACGGATCGGTCCGGGCTTAGGCAGTTACTGACGCTTTGCCTTGTAGCGGTCTTTTGGCTGATCGCGTCCCCGCAAGCCAGGGCCGACTCGTGTTCCGGCGTTAGCGGCACCACGTATCCGATTAATCTTCCTTCGGCAGTTACTGTGCCTCGCGATACGCCGGTAGGTACTGTCATTACCGGCTGGACGGTAAGTAGCGGCAATTACATCGGCATGTGGTCCTGTACATTTGTCTCTGGACAGTGGTGGGGTACCTTCGGCAAACCCATGCTTAGTTCGACGGGTACTACCACAAGCTATCAAGGACAGACGTACACGGTTTATTCGACGGGCTATCCCGGCATCGGCATGATTATCGGGTTCTCCGATGGTGAATCGTCTTGTGGTGGCTACTATTACGAGGGAGACATTGGGCAAAACAACGGCTCCTACTACGGTGCCGGCTGCTCTGTAGGAACCAGCACCAACGTCGGCGCGCAGGTGCAAGTCGCGCTTGTCAAGACCGGCCAGCCAAGCGCCGGCATGTTATCCGGGCTAACGATCGCCCAAGCTTTACCCGGCGTAACCTACGCGGCCAGCGCCCGTACCGCTGCTGTCACTTACCCGGCTTACACTGTGTCGTTCACGACGCCCCCAGTCCAGATAATAAACGCCTCGTGCACGACTCCCGACGTCTCCATACCGCTCGGCACGTTTCCCACGACAGGCTTCACTGCGATCGGCCGAACGACAACTACCGCCAACTTCAGCATCAGTCTGAACAACTGCCCCGCCGGCATGAATTCGATCAAATACCGCATCGATCCGACGACGACCGTGCTGAACAGTTCGCAGTCGGTGGTGGCGCTCGACAGCACTTCGTCGGCCACAGGCGTCGGCGTGCAACTGCTCAACAGCGCCGGCTCGGCCGCGTTCCCGCTCAGCAGTCTGCAGACGTTCAGCGGCTATAGCTCGAGCACGGGCGGCAGCTATACGATTCCGCTGGCCGCACGTTACTACCAGACGAGCGCCACGGTTACGCCTGGTCCGGCCAATACGTCAATGACCGTGACAATGCAATATCAGTGATTCCGCAGGCAGACAGGCGCGGCAACGCCGACGCAACGAACCGGACCTATGCAACGGTCCGGCTCATTGCACGTTTTGCATCGACTCGACGCCCCGCAGGGCTGCACTTGCCGAACGATGCAGCGACCCCTTCCATCCTCAAATTGAACAACCCGACCATGCGAAAGATTTTGATGCTCCTGGCCGCTTCCGCCGTGATCGCCGCGATGGGCGCGGGGTCCGCCCTCGCGGCGGACGCGAACCTGAACTTCACCGGTCTGATCACGCAGCCGTCCTGCACCGTGGATAGCTCGACGGCCAATCAGACCATCAGTCTGGGCAGCGCGCCGATCATGAATTTTCCGGCGATCGGAAGCACCGGCAACCCGACCGCATTCAGTCTGAACCTGCTGAATTGCTCGCCGGGCACGGCGGTGACGATGTCGGTAGCGGGAACGATGGATACGGTTGCGAGCGTGTTGCAGAACACCGGTACTGCCACGCAGGTGGGCGTGCAGATTCTGAAGGCGGCCACCGTGGGCGCGACGACGGGTACGCCCGTCACGCTCAACAGTACGAGTTCGCTCGGCACGGTCGACAACACCAATACGATGACGGTTCCGTTCGTCGCGCAGTTCTACCGGCTCGGTACTTTGACGGCCGGCTCCGTGACGACAACCGCAACGGTCAACTTCACGTACAACTGATCGGCTGCGTCAGTCGATCAGGTCGATCAGATGGATCAGCAGGCGCCGCATCGACCGGCGCCGCTCTGCCTTGTGAATATCGGCCGGATGGCGCGCGAGCCGCGCGCCAGTTCCTGCAAACCCGTCAGGTCTGCGGGATCTCGATCTTGACCTCGAGCACCTCGAGGTCGTCCTGACGCTCGAGGCTCACGCGGATGTCGTCATCCGAGATCCTCACGTACTTCGAAATCACGGCCACCAGTTCGCGTTGCAACGCAGGCAGATAATCGGCGGGAGCATGACCGCCGGCGCGCTCGTGCGCGATGATCAACTGCAGGCGTTCCTTCGCTACCGACGCGGATTTCTTCTTCTCGCCCAGCAAAAACGAAAGAATCGACATAACGTGCGCTCCCCTTACTTGGTGCCGAAGAGGCGCTGCAGCAGCCCGGGCTTCTGGTAATCGGTAAAGCGAAGCGATTTCTGCTCGCCGAGAAAACGCGATACGACGTCTTT
>Ga0058693_1000295_pt1 | contig 20410 bp, 18 predicted proteins | sample AgamicOrMarz_FD_55217 | JGI IMG/M metagenome (GOLD analysis project Ga0058693, IMG submission 55217) | Agave microbial communities from Guanajuato, Mexico - Or.Ma.rz | ecosystem: Host-associated > Plants > Phyllosphere > Phylloplane/Leaf | place: Guanajuato, Mexico | collected 2012-06-04 | reverse complement strand
CAGAAGAAACAGAAGAAACAGAAGAATCATAATGTAAAGAGGCTTACCTAAATAAAAGGTAAGTCTCTTTTGTTTTAACTATATTAAATTTCTTTGTGTAAAATGTGTGAGGGAATGAAAAGAAATTTTAAAAGATNGTTATAAGAGAGGGGTCAAGTGTATGGCACAATTATTTTTTAAATATGGAGCTATGAATAGTGGGAAATCTATTGAGATTTTAAAAGTAGCTCATAACTATGAAGAACAAAATAAGAATGTAATTATTTTTACATCTGCTATTGACAATAGAGATGAAATAGGATATGTTTCGTCTCGGATTGGCTTAAGAAGAGAAGCAATTCCGATATATAATCACACAAATGTATATGAAATAATAATGGAGTCTAAAGAAAATNTAAGTTGTGTTTTAATAGATGAAGTTCAATTTACTAAGAAAGAACATATATTGCAATTTACTAAGATTGTTGATGAATTAAATATACCTGTAATGGGATTTGGATTAAAAAATGACTTTCAAAATGAATTATTTGAAGGTAGTAAATATATGCTCTTATATGCAGATAAAATTGAAGAAATGAAAACGATATGTTGGTTCTGTGAAAAGAAAGCATCTATGGCGCTACGTATAGATGAACAAAAAAAGCCAGTTTATACAGGCGAACAGATAAAAATTGGTGGTAACGATTCATATTATCCGGTTTGCAGAAAATGCCATAGAAATCCACCCCTGCCGCAGTAGAATAAATTTAATTTCTNAATTAGTATAAGGANTTTTAAAAGTGAACTAAACAACTTTTAAATCCAGAAAACCAACTTAATTTCTGAATTCGTGTGATATACTTAGGCTACACCCAGTATGAGTTTTTTTAGTGAAGGGATGATATTAAATGCAGATAGTAAACGGTATTATAGGGGCAATAACTGCCAAAACAACGTCAACACAAAAACAAACACCTTTTTTAGAAGTTGTAATATATTCTTTGGACCATCAAACTGAAGATAACAACAATAAGCCTATTTATGTTCGTGTTTGGGAACCATTTATTAATGAATTTCAAACTCGTGTAAAGGTTAAAGACCGTGTTCAATTGCCTGTTGATAGAATTAGAGAAAACTTAACTCTAAANGACGGAAAACCTGTTAGTTATCTAAATGCGAATTTTGCTATGTTTACTTATTTATATAGCGGTAGTAATTCGGGTTCTCGTAACAATACTAATGGAAATAGCAATGCGGCGAGTGGAAATAATGGACAACAGCGCAGCAACCAACAGTATCAACAAAACAATCAGAACAGACAGGGAAACCAATATCAGCAAAATCAGCAACAGAATCAGTATCAACAAAATAATCAATATCAACAAGGGCAACAAAACCAATACCAGCAACAAAATCAACAAAACCAACAGCAAAATCAGTATCAGCAAGGGCAACAAGCTCAAAATCCACAAAAACAAGTTGATGCAATTGCTGAGTTTTTAGGTAGCATTTAAACATACATAAAGCATAAAAAGAATACATAAACGAATGGATGCCATACTTGGTATCCATTTTTATTTTATTTAATAAAAGGATAATAAAAAAAGAGAACAAAATACAGAAATAGAATATCTATAAAAAGTAGGGATGGTAATGAAGAAAAGGGTTAGTGCAATATGGACCATTCTTCTTGTTATCTTTTTCTTTTACTTACTGTATCAATCCACTTTTGCATGGAATGAAGAGGTAACTACTTCCGAGACTACTACTACTCAATTGCCAGAGAACAAAACTGCTTTTGTAGTAATACAGGATAAGCATTTCGGGGTAAGACGTTCTGGAATATCATCAGTACAAAAAAGTTTAGAGATGTGGAATTTTGATGAAAAAAGGGAACAAGTTATTCTGAAACATGAAAATTTGTTACCTACTGAGAAAACACAAATGATGGTTTTATACGACAGAGGTTATGATTCTTTTGCCCACCATTCTGAAGTGTTGCCTCTAATTAATTTTCCTTACGAACATTATTACAACGGAGAAGAAATTTTTGAAGTTCATGGTGTAAAGAAAGACGGAGAAGTTTATTTAACTTATAAGAATAAACGTATTCATCTAGCTCCAGGAGAAGCGTACCATGCTGTTTCAAGTGAAGGATATAAAGTAACTTGGACAACAATAAAAAACTATGGCTTATACGATAAGAGCCAGTTTGATATCAAGGGTAGAAAAGATGTAGACAAGAAGGGTAAAGCGGTGCCTGAAGAAGTTGATTTGAATAGATTAGAAACGAAACCTCTTGAATCAAAAGAGAAAAAAGAATATGAAACAAAACCTTTAGTTAATTCTAAAGAAACGTTTTTTATGGATTAAATTAGAAGGCTCTGTGCAAGCAGGGTCTTTTTTAAATATAAAAATAAAGGGAGCTGCTAAATATGCTAACTTTTGATGAAGTTTCTTTAGGGAACAGTATATCGGCTATAAAAAGCATGACAATATCCAAAAAAGTTAATGCAAAAACACCTTTTAACTTTAAACCTTTTGAAGTAAGTAATCATCTGTCCAAAGTAGCTGCTGTTGATGGAAGTAACCATGCAATTATTGGAGTGAACTTTATAATAGCAGCCTTGCGTTCAGGATATCTAATTTACCAAGATGGAGNACTAGTTGAAGACAATATAAGCAAGATTAAATTAGAAACTTTAATTAACTCAAATGATGAAAATATAGGATTCTTAAAGCTATATAAAGACTACTTTTATGATTTAACAGGTGAGATACCAGAAGACTATTTGGAATTTGATAAAGCAGCAGAAAGGCTAAGAACAATAATGGAATGGAAGAACATCTCAAACCTAGTAGAAAAAATGGGAGCTGGAGATGTTATTGTCTTTGATGGTTCATTTATTTCTGGTGCTATATCTACCAATAAATTGTTTTTCGAAACTCTCGTATCTAAAGCAAAAGATAAAGGTATTTCATTGGTTGGATTGTCTAAGGATACAAGTTTATCGATTGAGAATGTACCTATTCCAAGCATATTAAGAAAAGCTGCTAAGGAACAATTAATAGAGAACAATTGGTATGTGGAAATTCCAGAAGAAGAAACTTATTTTGTGAAATTTACGAGAGAAGTAGATTTAATCTTTCGAGTAGACATTGTACATCCAGATGAGTTTACTATAGAGGAAGTATTGAGCAAAGTAGGTGCATATGCCTTCAGTGACTTAATGCTAGGGTATCCGTATCCAATGCAGAGAATACATGATGAAGTTCGAATCTCTCAAATGGATAAAGAGATTTGTTTTGAATTTTTTAAACACGAGTGGATTAAAAATTCCGACCCGAAAAATTCAGAAGAATTAATGAATGTAATTGCTGAGTTTGATGAACTTTTCTTTAATTATCACAAACAATTAGACATTATATCCAGTGGTAGATAACAGAAAGAGGGAAATAAACATGATTAAGATGTTAGATGTAAATAAAGTTATTGGACATGTCAATGGTGAAAGCCTAGACAAAATAACATTTGTTGCAAACCAGAAAAACAAAGAAGGTATTATGCAAAGAATAACGCTAGGTGAAATGTATGTTGCTATTGACCCATATACAGAAGAACGTTTTTTGCTACGAGTAAGTAATGTGAAGTATGGGCAAAACGCAGCATTTCGAACTGAAAGTGCCCGTGCATATAACCAAGCAATAGCAGCAAATTTTCAGGGAGAGCACTTAAATTTTGATAAAATTTATCAAGATAATAGACCAGGACAACGATTTATTGAAGCTGAGTGCGAATACGTAGGATACATAGATTTAGAAGGTAATTTGGACCTCCAAAGCATCTGCCATCAGATGACTCTCCTGTAAGAAAATTAGATGAAGGTGACTTAGACTTCATGAAAAACTTTTTGGGGGATGTACCATTCGGTAAGTTACGCTCAGGTTCTAAGGTGCTAAACATTCCTGTAGGGTTATTTGTTGAATTAATTCCTTATCATATGGGAGTCTTTGCGAAGACTGGTGGAGGGAAATCAAACTTTGTACAACGGTTATTAGCTGGATTTTTAGATTTGCCAGGTAGAGCGGGCATTCTTTTGCTAGAACCACATGGAGAATATAAACAAAATTTAATTGCTCATCCTAACTCCAAAGGTAATCTTGAAGTGTTTGAAATGAAAGAGGGGGCACCTCGTAGATTACGCATATCTTACTCAGATTTGACAGTTACTGATTTAATGAACATTAAGAAACAAGTGAATTGGACAGAACCTCAGGAAAGGTTTATGAGAGATGCAGAGGAGAAGCTGGGAAGAGATTGGTTTAGGTTTCTTGTGGAAACGCCAGTTAAATGGGATGATGCAACATCTCCAGATGGAATGATTTCACCAGCAATTACTACAGTTCTAAAAGAACACTTCCCAGGTACGTTTGAGGACACTATGCAAGTTACAAAGTCAAAATTGTCACGTATAAAAAACGCTCCTTTTTTAACTAGAGACCCAAATGTAAGTGATATTAGAGAAATACTTACAATGCTTGATAACGGAAAAATAGTTCTNATAGATTTAGTAGGGCTAGAATCAGCTCAAGAATTGTTAGTATCAACTATATTGGCATCTAAAGCTTTAAAACGACGAAAAAAAGTATACAATAACNACAAGGCAGCTTGCGAAAGTTTACCTCCAATAGGGATTTTGTTAGAAGAGGCACAAAGGGTGCTAAATAAGGATGCTAACCATGATGGAAACACTTTTGCTAATATTTGCAATGAAGGGAGAAAATTTCGTGTAGGGCTTATGCCTGTCACACAACAACCAAAAAATATAGATGCAAATTTAATGTCGCAAATTAGTACATTATTTATTCTTTTAATTACTGATGAAAATGACTTTGAAGCACTAAAAAAGGTATCTGCTAAACCAATTGATAAATTAAGGCAAGAAATTAAAGGTTTGCAACCTGGGGAAGCTATTATCTCTTCACCTAAATCACCGTTTGCTTTACCTGTAAAGGTTGACCTTTATGATGATTACATAAGAGAGCTGAAAAAGAAAAGCATTACTTCAAACAAAAGTACCAAGAAACCAAGCTTTGGACTAATGATGTAAAAATAGCACTCTGCTTAAGAAGCAGAGTGCTATTTATTTAATAAACTAATCGAAGTTAACGTGAGACATGTGCTTACGTTTAGATTTGTTTTCAATAGTTTCTAAATACATATTAGTGGTTGCAATATCTGAGTGACCCGCATTATCTTTCACTACTGCAAGAGGCACATTTTTTTCTAATAGTGTAGTTATATAAGTGTGCCTAAACCAGTGAGGACTTATTTTAGGGTTCTTTTGTGCTAAGTCAACTGCTTGTTTAACCACCTTATAGAGGTTATTATAACTCATCGGTTTAATATCAGTTGCTTTCTTTATACCTACTGGTGAGAACAATAGGGGNACGTTCCTTAGTTCACGCTCTGTAAGGTCGTAACGTTCCTTTATATGAGANGAATGTGCTTGAAATAGCTGATAAATATTGTTGCTCAGTATAGGAATTACTCTAGGCTTTCTNCCTTTACCTAATACTTCTACATGCAACGTATCGTCTTCTTCGAAAAAACTATCAAACGTAACACTTATCATTTCACTTGCACGCATTCCGGTTCCAAAAAGCAACCATCCAATTAAAGAGTTTCGAACTTTTAAAAACTCCATAAAACTTTTATTTCTGGTGGTATCCTTTACAATTTCACCAAAAGATTCAATTATTAAACGGGCATCCCTTTCGGATAATTCGCGCCTTTTTGCGATTTTATTGCCTCTGTTTTGCTCTTGCACATCTTCAGAGCTGAAGTGTCCCTTTATAGCCTTAGGTTTATTTACTCTGCCTGAAAAATCAACAGGGTAAAAGTGCATATCTGCNCCAAATTTAAGGAGTCGTCGGAAAAAGTCAAGCTTTCTTATTGAGGTACGTATAGCGTATTTTTCTTTTATGTAGTCACAATAGTGACGTACTTCAGGGTCCCCAATACTTTTCAAACTTAGCTGATTTAGTTGAAGATATTCTATTAGCGTTTTTCCATCACTTTTATAAGCACGTAGTGTATGGGGTGATAAAGGTTCATATGTATCATCATTCTTTCTTAGTTCCATTTGAAAGAAAAAGTCAAGGAATTCCCAATCATTTGTATCTTTTAAAGTGATAGCTCGGTTTTTGTCTAAGAAGCGGTTCTCATCAAAAATCGTTGCAATATTAATTTCATTTTTTTTATGATTATTGCTGTTATTTGCTGATAATTGAGTCATATTTTCACCTCTTTAATTTATTTTAACAAAATTATCTTTAATAAGCATATGTTTCATGCTATTTTCTAGAATTCTTTTTTATATTTTAATTGCATTAAAAAGGACAATTTATTTTTCCTTGAAAATACAAGAATAGTAGGTGTGATAAGAAGAATTCACACTTGATGAACGATAGATACGAAAATGTATTCTATTTAATAAAAATCATTTCATTCAACGAAGACTAAAAAAACTAGGGAAAGAGGTGAATGGGAGTTTTATACTCCTATTTATATGGCAAATCCAACTATCGAAAACAACACTGAAAAAAAGAAGTTTGACAAGATTCTTGTTGATATAGAAACGGTAATCGACTCTGGATTGAAAGTTCCTCCAATGGGTGCAGTTATTTCAGTTAAAGAGCTTAGAAAACATTTAGCGGTATTAAAAAAGTCTGTTAATGATTCTGTTGAAGAAGCAGAACACATTGTTAATTTAAAGGAAAAGATTCTAGCTGATGCAAAAGCGGAAGCAGAAGAAATGCTACGCCGCCGTCAAATTGAAATTTCTAAACAACCTATCCTAAAAGAAGCAGAAAACATTGCTAAGAAAATCTTATTAAAGGCTAAAGAAGAAGGGGAAGCAATGTATCGTGAAGCTCAAGAGTTTCAACAACAAGTAAAAGAGCAAACGTACAGATATGCTGATATTGTCTTTGATGAGTTAGATAAGAGCCTAAATGACAAAAGAAAAGATATTATGAAGAATCGTCAACAGCTGAAGTCTCTAGTTGAGAANCCTAACAAACAAATGAGAGAAGAAGCAGAACCAAAAAGAAAGTTATCTTAATTAAGGAAGCTATCGTTACACATATGTGACGATAGCTTTTTTAAAAAATTTGAATAGAAAGTTGGACAAAAATAATACATAGTGATACCCTCTATAAGCTTTGAGGGAGGTGTAGTATTGTGAAATACACAAAAAAATTACTTTCTAAAGAAAGTAGAGACTATTCAAGTGAAGTTTTTTACGGAAGTTTATTTGAAATGCTTAATAATGAAAAAACTTTGGAAGAATATGTTGAAAAGATATTGACCAGTTTGACTAAAATAAGTGGTCCAATTCACGTTGTTAAAAGAAATACTCAATCTATTGATATACTAACTGATAATGAAGAGATTGAAAAAGAAATCATTGAAAGCTCNATAGTGTATAAAAAAGTAAAAGAAACAAAGAAACCATTTTTTCTACATAATAAAAATGAGGATTCAGCTGAATACTACGCAGGGTTTCCGCTAAACTTAAAAGGGAAATTTGTAGGAGCTCTATTAATTGAAGAAAAACAAGAATTAAAAAGTTGGAAAGAAGTATTTGTGGCATTACATATGCTGGTTTTTGGTTTTAGATATTTCTCTCTAGTAGAGAAAGAAAGAAACATGAATATTCAAGATATTATTACAGGTCTTTATAATGAAAAATACTTCTATACGCACTTAGAAATAGAACAAGAAAAATATATTCGTTATAAAACACCTATGACACTTGTAATGTTTGAGTTAAAAAATTTCTCTTCTATTTCAAATGAATATGGTTTTGAAATAGGTGAAAGAGCTCTTAATTATATGGGGCAAATTATTAAAAAACAAAGTAGAATTATAGATATGCCTGCTAGAATAGAAAGTGGATTATTTGCAGTTTTATTAAGTAATTCTCCGGAATTAGGTGGAGCGGCTATTTCAAANCGTGTATTAACATGGTTAGATGAAGTAATTGACATAGAAGGTAAAGAAATTAAGCTAGAAATAGCTCATTCATATGTAGAATATCAACATCATCACACTAGAGAGAGTTTCTTTAAGGAAACACATGATAAACTAAAATAGAAAGTGGAAGCAATAAGCTTCTGCTTTTTTTAATTCATAACGTTTGTTAATAAAGAAAATATTGTATATACTGTCTATATAAACTAACAAAGATAAAAAATAGATATATAGATTAGAGGGATACAATACTATGAATAATTTAATTAACAAAGATTCTAAAAAAAATACTATAAATGNGTCAGGTTATAAAGATTCTCAAAACGAAATTGTTGATTTAATAGATGCTAAGTATGCGCTAATACATGTAGTTACAGAAGATGAAATTCCAGTTATCAAAACTTTAGTTGAATTAGCCGAAAAAGAGATGACAGGGGTTAATTATAATGTATTAACTTGGAATGTATCTTCAGGGATATTTGCAGAACACGGAAAGTGTGAAAAAAGTAGGTTCCTAGTAGAAAACACTAAAACAATTGAAGAGAAAGTGGAGGCTTTATACAGCCATATTAAATCGAGTAAGGAAAACGCAATTTACATTCTTCAAGATTTTGACTTTATTCTTCAAGAAAACAAAAGCTTATCATTCGGGTTAAAGGAAGCTGCACAAACTATTGCAAAGCCTCTAGATGGGAGTGAAAAATTAAAACGATATAGTATTGGAGGGGCTTTTAACAAGCATATTGTAATTGTTTCAAGTAATCAATATATACCAAAAGAATTAGATAAGCTTGTTAATATTACTTATTTTGGTATGCCGGGGAGAAAGGAAATAAGCAGTATTATTGAAAAGGTTGCTAAACATAATAAGCAAAACTTAACAGAAGATGAAAAAGAAGCATTAATAGTTGCTTCACACGGATTAACTGAAAATGAATTAACTAATGCCCTATTTAAATCTATTGCTAGTTCAGATAATGGAAAAATGAATGCTGGTTTTATATCTGAAGTAAAAAAACAAATTATTAGCAAAGGTGGAATTATCGAATACTCCGAACCTATTAGTGAGGGAATAAATTCACTTGGAGGCATGAACAGTTTAAAAGATTGGATAAAAAAGAGAAGCATAGCTTTTGATGAGAAATTACGAATGGAAAGGAAACTTAAATTTCCCAAAGGAGTGCTTTTAACAGGAGTTCAAGGGGGAGGTAAGTCTCATGCGGCAAAATCTATTGCTGGTGATTTTGGTCTTCCGTTATTAAGATTCGATATAGGGAAAGTAAAAGGTATGTATGTGGGACAAAGCGAAGAGAACATGAGAAAAGCAATAGGTGTAGCTGAATCAGTATCTCCTTGTGTGCTTTGGATTGATGAGATTGAAAAAGCATTTCCGGACCCTAGAAATGCAAATACCCATGAAGTTTCAAAGGGATTATTAGGATATTTTCTAACTTGGATGCAAGAAAAAAAGAAGGATGTATTTGTTATTGCAACAGCAAATAACATTGACTCATTGCCTCCGGAATTATTGAGGAAGGGTCGCTTCGATGAAATTTTTTGGGTTAACTTGCCAGATGTTGATGGAAGAATAGAAATTACCAAAAGTAANCTTAAAGGACTGATAACTGATATTAATAGTATAGATATTGAAGAGGTTGCAAAGGCATCTGAAGGTTATACGGGTGCTGAAATTGAGGCAGCTGTAAATGAAGCTAATTTCAATTCTGCATACGACAATCAACCTTTAAGTACAGAATATATTTTAGAAGAGATAAGTAAAACAACACCGATTAGCGTTATTCGAAAGGATTCAATAGAAGAAATGCAAAAATGGGCTAAGAAAAACAAAGTTCGTAGTGCAAACTAATAAGAGCTGTACAAGTTATAATTATAACTTGTACAGCTCTTATATTACTTAAATAACTTGCTCTTCTTCTTTTTCAGTGTCAGCTAATTCTAGAATTAGATTATCAATAGCTTTTGTTTCAACAAATTCTTTGGTTACTGTTATCTTTTTAACTTCATCTCGTGCAGGCATTTCGTATGAAACATCAAGTAATGTATTTTCAATAACAGAACGAAGTCCACGAGCGCCAGTTTTCTTTTCTAAGGCAATATTAGCTATTTTTTGAATAGCGTCCTCAGTGAAAATTAGTTCTTGGTCATCTAACTCAAATAGTCTTTGGTACTGTTTAATAATTGCATTTTTTGGTTGAGTTAAAATGTTAATCATTGTGCTCTCATCAAGGTGATTAAGAGTTGTAATGATAGGCAGACGACCTATCAATTCGGGAATAATACCAAAACTCACTAAGTCTTCTTGGGTAATTAGGTGATGATAGTTCTCATTGTCTACTTCTAGGGCTTCCTCTGCGTCTTCACCAAAACCAATAGATTTAGTATTTCTACGTGCATTAATAATGTCCTGAATACCTTCAAAGGCTCCTCCTACTATGAAGAGAATATTTGATGTATCCATTTGGACCATTTCTTGACTTGGATTCTTTCTACCTGCTTTTACAGGAACATTTGATACTGTACCTTCAATAATTTTTAGTAAAGCTTGTTGAACACCTTCACCAGATACATCTCTCGTTATTGAAGGGTTACCAGATTTACGAGAAATTTTATCAATTTCATCGATATAAACAATTCCTTTTTGTGCTTTTTCTAAATCAAAATCCGCTGATTGAAGAAGGCGTAAAAGGATGTTTTCAACATCATCACCCACATAGCCTGATTCAGTTAAAGACGTTGCATCAGATGCTGCAAAAGGAACATCTAATATTTTAGCAAGAGTTTCTGCTAAGAATGTTTTACCACTACCAGTAGGTCCAGCTACTAAGATATTACTTTTTTGAATTTGAATGTCGTCTTTTGCAGGGTAATAAATACGTTTGTAGTGATTGTATACGGCAACTGAAAGGGTCTTTTTAGCTCTTTCTTGACCAATAACGTGTTTGTCTAAAAACTCACGTATTTCTGGTGGTTTTGGCAAACTATTTTGTTGTTCTTGGTTCTCTTCGTCTTCTTTAGTTTTAGCGTTTTTATCTATAATAGTTGAGCAAACGTCAACACATTTATCACAAATGAATACGCCCGGTCCTTGAATTATTACTACATCATCTTTTTCGTGCTGTCCGCAAAATGTACATGCTATAGCAACTTTATGTCTATCGCTCATAATCTGAAGTTTCACCCGCTGTTAAGGCTAAACTCCTTTCACCTCACTTACTACAAAAAAATACTTCGTAAAGAACGCTTATCTATTCTCATTCATCATAAAAATTTCTTCCTCATCAAATCTATTCCTCTTATGTATTGTAGAATTAAGATTCAAAGCACTTCACAAAAGCAAACGGTTTAAAATTAAAAAAGTAAATAAAAAAGAACCGTTTTTAAAAAACGGTTCTATTCTAACCACAATTGGAAGTTATTTAATTTAAAGTATTGCCCAGGTTCTAAAGTTTGTTCGACTACTGTGTTTTCACCGTGCATACGATAATTAATTTTGTACTTGCCAAGTATAGATTTTACTTCTTTTTCAGACTTACCAATTAAATCAGGAATATAGTACACGTCATTGTCTTTGACTTTCTTCGTCATTAGAGAGACGGAAACTTTACCAGATTTATAAGAATATTTTTGGTCGATGACAACTTCTCCGCTGCCTTCTTTTTTCACCTTAATTTCTTTTCCTAGCTTTTCTTTTAATTCTGCTTTTGCATCATCAAATGTTTTCCATGACATGTTAGGAATATCTACTGTTTTAGTTTTTTCTTCTTTTTTCTCTTCACCGTCATCCGAAGAAGAGTTCTTATTAGTAGGTTTGATTCCTTCGTAACGAAGAACTTCCTCCATTACATCGTGCGCAGTAGGGTTAGCAGCACCACTACCAAATTCTACTCCTTTAGGAGCTTTAACACTAATTAAGATTGTATATTTAGGGTTTTTATAAGGGTAGAAACCTAAATAACTACCGATGATTTTTCCTTTAACATAAGCTCCGTTTTCAACATACCAAGCACTTCCGGTTTTACCTCCACCATCATAGCCATCTACTTGTGCAGTAGTAGCAGAACCAACTTCCATATTGTTCTTCAAGTATGAACGTATTTTTGAAGTAGTGCTTTCAGAATAAATCTTTTCTGTTGGCTTTTTAGGTGTATAAATAATATTACCGTTTTTATCAGTTACTTGTTTTATAAGTGTAGGAGTTAAATCATGACCACCATTAATGATTTCAGAATATGCAGTTGCAATTTGAATAGGTGTCATCATGATACCTTGTCCAAATGAAATGTTTGCTCTACGAACTGGGTCTGCCTTCAATGATTTTTCAGTTGGTCTATTGTAAGTAGCCTGTTCGCCAGGAAGCTCAATTCCTGTTGTTTTACCTATATTTGCTCTGTCAATTGTTTCTACGATTTGCTTATTTGTCATCTTTTCCGCAATTTTTATCATACCAACGTTTGATGAGTTTTGAATAATACCCTTTAAAGATTGTGGACCCCATCCTTGCCCGTGGTTCCAGTCACGAATTCTAGTACCATTGACAAAAGTCGTACCTGTTTGAAGAATCTCATCACCAGTTAAAGCACCAGATTCTAATCCGCCAGCCATGAAAATAGGTTTAAAAATAGACCCTGGCTCGTATAAAAAATTGGCAGGAGTATTTGTCCAAGTGCTAGGGTTTGATTTTTGGTATTCACTAGGACTGTAACTAGGATAACTTGCCATAGCTAATACATCCCCGTTACTAGGGTCCATAATAACTGCATGAATTTCTTGCGGTTCTAATTCTTTTACAGTCTTTTTAAGACGCTCTTCTAATACGTGTTGTATATATGAATCAATTGTTAATTGAACATTTTGCCCATCAACAGCCGATACCACGTTTTGAGAACCAACAGGTATAATCTCACCAAATGGTGTCATTTCAGCAAGGGTATAACCTTTTTTACCTGCTAAGAACTCATTCATCTTAATTTCAATACCTGCGCCAGGTTCTGAGTTGTTATTAACAAAGCCTAGAATTGTTCCGGCAGTGTTACCACCTGGATATAGGCGTTTGGTAGTCTGGGAAATTTGAATTCCACCGACTCCGCTTTCTCTTATTTTCTTTGTAGCAGCTGGAGGTACACGCTTAGCTACAACTTTGTACTGTGATTTACTGTCTTTTACTATCTTTAAAACATCATTATATGAAACGCCTTTGATGTTCTTTGAAAGAACTTCTGCAACACGTTTTTGATGTTTGTCAGAAACAATTAGGTTAGGGTTAACAGCAACATCCTCCATTACTAAGCTCATTGCCATAATGTTACCTTTTCTGTCTAAAATGTTACCTCTTTCAGGAAGTAAAACATCCTCTCTAACCCGTTCCCTTATAATTTCTGCCTGCAAGTCATCACTCTTAATAAACTGAATATATCCTACTTTAAAAGTAGCGATAATAAAAAAGGCAAAAACAATTCGAGATAGCCATATCATTTTGATTTTAACGTCTCTGTTTTCGATTGGTAATCTCCCCTTTACCATATTTTCATCTAAACGCTTTAGAATAGTTTTTAGCTTTTTTTTCAAAACCCTTTGAGGTATCAAGGCATGTTTTTAAAGTTTCATTATTTCTTATCGTTAATTTTAGAGAAGTTTCGAATTTGTGGGGGTAACATCATGAAAGAAGAAAAAGTTTATAAACGTAAGAGTAGACGTTTAACAAAATCAGAAGAAGAAAAAAGAAACCAAATACTTTCTGAAATTCTAGATAAATGGGTGTGTGTTAGGGACAAATATTCAAACGATAAAAAATTTTATTTTGTAAAACACGTTTTGGGTGAGAGAGGAAAGACTTCTCGCATTAAACAGATTTTATTGAGTGGATATGAGGAACAAGATGGTGTTTATGAATTCTCAGATTATGAAGTGGGATATGTATTTGATGCAATCACTAAATCTAAAGTTGTAGAAATTAAACCTAAAAAATTCGATTTGAAATATGGCTTATATTCAGAAAATGAGTTTGCAGAGACTTATGAAGATTTGACTGAATACCTAGTGAAAGAAGGCTATGTAACTGAAAATGAGTTATATGCCATGTTAAAAGGTAATAAATTTCACTTGAATTTAACTGAAATTAAGTTATCTTATGTAAGGAATTATAGAAGTGCTAATGAAGGAGTGTGAATAAATAAATGAGAGAAAATTTTTATAAAAAAGATATTAATAGAGTAGAAATTACGGGAGAAGTCCATAACCTACCAGAGTTTGTGCGATATATTCAAACAGCAGAAGGTATTAGACCGCTAATCTCTTTTGATTTGAATTGCTATCGTAACAGAAAATCCGAAGAGGACGAGTGGCAATTTGATGAATTAAAAATTGTATTGTTTGATAACGAACCTTTTTTACAAAATGCAAAAGAAGGAGATAGATACCGCTTTGTTTGTGAATTACAAAGTCGAAACTATAACAGAGTAAATGAAGAAATGGATGAGTTGTTTTCTTTAGCTGTAGAAAACTATTATGCAATTACAGGTTCTTATCCATGTGAGAATCAGCCAACATTTAAAAAGAAGGAAATTATTGATTGGAGAAAATTAATACAATTCACTTTAATTCCAGATGCACCAGAAGACTCTATGTATGACAGAGATATGGTGAAAGGAAAAACACAAGAAACACCGTTTGTTTATGTGGTTAACGTTGATGGAGAGGTAACAAAAGAAAGTCAACATGTCACCTACGAATTAGTTGCTATTGAAGAACCAGTTAAATTAGAGGAAGAAGTCCATCCATTAGATGGCGACATTAATAAAGCTAAAATGTGTGGTCGTGTAACAAGAGACCCTTTCTTTAACTTTTTAGGTAAAGAAAAGCCAGTAGCCTTTGTTAATTTTAATGTTGGCACAAAATCATCATATTTTGGGGAGCATATGTTCTTCAATAATGCTATAGCATGGGGAAAAAATGCAGAAAAAGTATTTCAAAACATAAAAGAGGGAGATTACGTATTTTTCAAGGGGCGCTTGCAAAGTAGACCATACATAAAGAAATTCAGAAAACGTTGGACTACTCCTGGAGGAAACAGAAAAAAGAAAGATATAGAATTACCTCTAAAAACAAGAGAGATTTCTATCTCGTATATTGAGAAACAAGTGAAGAAAGATATAGAAAACTAGAATTGTAGTGTTAATTGAAATAAGGCTTTTCATCTTCTATTTGAAATAACACAGGTAAAACAAGTAGAGGAGACAAGCTTATGAACCGATTAATATTACCTTTAATGATGTATAAAGAAAGTGGTAGTGAAGCAAAAGGGACAAAAAAGCACCACTGGGTAGTACCAACTTGGAATCATTTATATACCATTGTTAGTAAAGTTACTTATGTAAAAGGAAAACCAAAGGCATCAAGTAGTAAGATATTGGATACTTGGGCATCAAAACATAAAGAAAAAATAGAAATTCTTACTCGTAATTGGATGGAAGAAAATAATTGGGAAACCACTGAAAATAAAAAAGTATATGTAGATGCTTGGGTGTTTTTCCCGGACGCTAGGGAGAGAGACTGTCATAATATAGATAAAATTATTATGGACGCATTCGAAGATGCAAAAATTTATGATAATGATTGTAATGCATTACTAAGATATCAAGATTTCGATATAGATATAGACAATCCTAGAATTGAAATTGAGTTTACAATAGGTGAACATTACAATCGAAAAGAACGTGTAAAAGAACTTAAAAGAATAAAGAAAGAGGCACAAAGACGGAATTAACTATGATTCCGTCTTTCGCTATGTTTTGAGAAGGGGGGATAGGTGCTAGAAGCACAAATTAAATGAAAAAAAGAGATATTTTGGGCTTAATACGCTTAGATGTTCAAAGGAAAAACAAGCCGAAGAAAAGATTAGATGATTTTATGCTCGGTGAAGAAGATGTACATGAAGAGATAATGCAGATTAAACGTAGTGAAAAGAAAGAAAAACCGAAAAAAACACCGGATGTAATGACTGAACAAATTGGGGTATCTAAAAGTGATGAAGCAGAGAAAAAGCCAACAATAAAACAATTGGACTGGGGTAGCTTAAGTAGAATGTCTAATAGAGAACAAAATATCGTTCTAAAGAGAGAGTATTTAGCTCTATTAGAAAAAATTGAAGAAGTAGCTGAAAATGTTGCAAAAGAAAAAAGCGGTAATAGCGACAAAGCAATTCGCATTGAAAAATTGAAGAGAAATGATAAAGTAATGAGAGATTTTTTAAGAGAGATTGCGGAGCTAATTCCAGGAGGATACGAATTAAAAGTTCAAATGGATACAACCGCTTGGGAAGTAGCTGATATTCAAGAAGAATTGCTTGGACAAATCAAAAATCTAGTTTCTAAAGTAAAGTTTACAGATAAAATTATTGAAGAAGAAAATAAAAAAGTAATTGCACAAAAGCAATTTTTAGAGAATGAATTAATACGTGCAAGAGAACAAATAAAAGAACTTGAGGAAGCAATGCTACATAAAACAGAAGCAAATGTTGAGAATGCAGTGCCAATNGAAAAAATAGATGANNAAAAGGAGGTATCTACTCAGATTGCTCCTGAAAATAAACCTTTACCAGAAAAAGTAGAACAACCTAAANCAATTATTCAAGAGAATACTACTGCTAAGGCTAATATTAACATCCCTAAGACCGACAATACCAAGAAAACCAGTTCAGTACCTAGTTCAAATACATATGGTTCAATTGAGATACCGGATATCCCAAGTGAAGTCCCTAAATACTTGTTTATTGAAACTGAAAGGTATTTAGAAAATTTCCCGGATGAATGTAAATTTACTTTGAATGTAATTGGGAAAACTGGTGTATCTAGAAATGCAGAACTTAAATTAGAAATGGAAAACCTTGAAGAAGGAAGAAAGTACTTCTTTCCAAACGGTCATTATGAATATGGATATTTGAATAATGCAGTAAAAACATTAAAAGACCGTCAGTTTATTACGAGCAAAGAAATTAATTTAGGGGCTAGAGGCTACAAATTTCTAGTGTATGAACTAACGGATATTGGCAAAGCAGCATATTATAAATTTAACCAAGTACAACCTGTAGAGCCTGAAATGAATAAAATGTTGGCAGACCATAAATCTCTTGAACATGGATACTTAATTAGAGAGGTAGCAAATGAGTTCCGTGCAAAAAAATATGATGTATATGAAGATAGAGAGACTTGCACCTATAAGCTTGAAAACGGAAAAAGAAAAGTATTTGATTTAATTATTGAAAAAAATGGTCAGAAACAGCATATAGAGGTTGAAAGAGGCACTCATAATGATGATGACTTCTTTAAAGCGATGGATAAAATCTACCAAGTAACAAGTGAGTTTTATTTTGTGGCTCCAAACGAAAAAATCTTATATCAAGTAACGAAAGGAAAAGTATTTAAATGGATTACTGATAGGCTAGGAGGATTTGAAAACGCAAAAGGAAAAATGAAAATGCACTTTTCAACAATAGAAAAAATTAAAAAGAGTGATGACCCGTGGGAAGTATTTGCTCTTTAAAAAAACTCCTTTTGTAAAGAAAGGAGTTTTCTATTTTAAGACAGACAATTGGTTAATTTCGAAATTAAAAATAGAAGAATAATGAATTATAAATAATCCAAAAAAACTTGCTTTTTAACGCGTTTGTGATAGTTTTCTTTTAAAAGTTGAGGTGATAAATATTGAAAGGTAAAAAACTAAAAAACAGAAAGTTGATGATGTATGGAATAGCATTATTAATTGCTGGTTTAAATGTTTCTATATACTCCGGTAACGCAGAAAAACAAAGAGTTGTAATTGTAAAAGGAGAAATTGATACAACTAAAGCTTTAGACGAACAGTTAGAACAATTTACTACGGTAGAAATGAAGAAAAACGATGCTTCTAAATTAGGTAATTCAGTTGTTAAAGATTTAAGNGAGTTATCAGATAAAAGGATATCTGTAGCTTTAACTGAAGGAAGTCCAATACCTAAAGCACTATTATTAGAAGGAAAGGGCTTTGGTCAATTTGCATCTTCTACAAAAGAATACCAAACCGTGTACAACATTGTTGGAGGAGCTGCGCAATTACCTAAAGGAGTAAAAGCTGGAGATAAAATTGATATAAGTATTATGACAACAAGTTCAGATGGTAAAAAACTTCAGAGGCTAGATGTATTAATGAAGAACGTGGAAATTTATTCACTAACTGAAACAGACGTATATGTTAAAGTTAGCCAAGCTGCTTTTGGAGAGCTAACAGTATCCAAAACATTAGGTGATTTTGTTCTGCAATTACCTGGACAAAAAGATGTTCCGAGATGTGAAACTTTAACAGAAGAAGACAAGTTAAAGAAAGAATGTTATAGCGATGAAGATAAACCGTCTAGTGTAAAAGCAGAAGATATTATTAAGAAGATTCAAGATGGAAAAGTTATCAATCAAAACGAAGTTGATAAAGTAGAAAAATTAAAAGATGCTAACAGTACAAAAGAAGAACTAACTAACAGCAGTACAGANGTAAGTGAAAATGAAACGTCAAATGATAATCAGCANTCTGACGAAGTTGAAAATAGACAAGGAATTGATGAAAAAATAAATGAGTTTAATGAACAATAATTTTAGATAGAAAAGGAGGACTCGTATGGCAAAGAAATTTATTAATTTATATATTGTTGACAATAGTGAACAATTCACAGGTAAGTTAGAAGAGATTTTCTTTGAAAGAAGATATCTAGGTATTAATGTAATAGGAACAGCCATTAAGTATAGAGCATGTTACGAAGATATGATGAATACAAGGCAGGCAGATGTTTTCTTAATTTCCGCAGTTCTACCCGACAGAATGGGAATAGAATTAGTAGCGCAATTAAAAAAGAATATAAATCCAAATGCAAAATACATAATTACTGTTACTTCTAAAACTAGAAATTTAGTTGATGGAGCTCTGCAAGCTGGTGCGGACGGATTCCTACAGAAACCATTTAATCCACAGAGTATGGTTGACTTAATTTATGAACTGACTGGAAAAGAAGCAATTGAAATAGAGGAGGAAGAAAAAGAGGAAGAAGAAGTCGAGGGAAATTATCAGGATTATACGGATTACAGCGAGACTGAAGAAGAGGAAGAAGTATATGAGGCTGAAGGCGAAGAGGATATAGAAGAAATATTTAACCAAAAATCCGACTTCCTTTCAGAATCTAAGCCGAGGAAAAAACGAGAAATGGTTGAGATGTTTAGTAATTTAAATTCTGAAAGAAGCTTATATAGCGAAATAGCTAGTTCTAATAAACCAAATAAAGTTGTGACATTTACCTCTCCTAAATCGTCAGGGAAGACTACAGTGCTTGTTAATGTAGCAGCAGCTATTAAAAGAAATTCAGAACACGACCCAAAAATAGTAATAGTCGATTTAAACGTGGTGTATCCATCTATACAGTTTTCTTTGCACCATGACGACTTAATCATGGCTAAAAAATCTATATACGACCTTATGGACGATATTTATGAGTTGGACAAAGAAATCTTAAGTGATGCTACTATTGTTCACGAACCCACGGGAATACATATTATAGATACACCGTTTCAATCAATAAGAGATTTTACGAGAGTCACTAAGGAAAAAATAAAAAAACTAATCTTATTTTTAAGAGAAGAGTATGATTTGGTTCTTATAGATACGTCTGGAAATATCCGTGATGATACAACTACTATACCAATGGCAATGTCTGATATAAACGTGCTGTTGTTTCAAAGTGACTTTACGAGTTTAGTATATACAAGGAAATTCATTGAAATGCTCCAGTTGTTTGAAGAGAGTATTGAACAGCGAATATTAGATAAAACGATGCTGATATTGAACAGATACAATGAAGCTGATAATTTATCTATTGAAAAAGCTAGAAACACAATACTTAATATTGAAGGAATTGAATTAAATGTTCCTTTGTATATTCCAGAAGAGCCTGATATGACTATCTACGTCAATAAAGGAGAATTTATTGTAAATAAAGTAGGAATTACAAGTGAGCGCCTAAACGAACTAGCTGCAATGATTTATCCTTTTTATACAAATGGAGACATTTCAAGAAGACCAAAAAACGAGAGTAAGTCTGTATTTGGGTCCTTGTTGAATAAATTAAAAAAATAAAAAATGACTCCTTTATTTATAGGAGTCATTTTTTAAAAATAAGGGGGTGGAGTTTAAGGTGATTCAAAATTTTATAAATATTTTATCTGAGTATCCTGTTCAGGTTATTGGAATAATAGTATTTTTACCTATTTTATTTATTATGATATACGATAATTTTTATAACAAAAAACATAAAATTGATGACAAAGTTGATAAGTATATTATAGAGGATAAAGATGAACG
>Ga0058693_1000294_pt1 | contig 20497 bp, 18 predicted proteins | sample AgamicOrMarz_FD_55217 | JGI IMG/M metagenome (GOLD analysis project Ga0058693, IMG submission 55217) | Agave microbial communities from Guanajuato, Mexico - Or.Ma.rz | ecosystem: Host-associated > Plants > Phyllosphere > Phylloplane/Leaf | place: Guanajuato, Mexico | collected 2012-06-04 | reverse complement strand
ACTCATTAAACCACTTAACGTTACCTTTAATCTTAGACATCAAAATTACCTTTACATTAAAAAACGACACAAATGCTGTGTCGGGTATCAGTACATCAATTGTGGAACGTTTTGTCCAGCGGATCTTTGATAAAAAGTGACAAAAGTCGCGTTAATTTTAACTGCCGGATTTTTATCCTTTACGATTCAAGGCCTGCCCATTTTTTCGCCAGAAGGGAGCGCATTTTTAGTTAAAACTGAAAACGCATCCAGGCGAAGTAAACGTTACCGTTGTTATAGGTCCCAGGGATATAGGTCATCTGGAACGTCGCAGGACCATAGCCGATGGAGGCCAGCGGCAGCAGAACCGGCACCGGGATGTACTTCCAGTTATCACGCGCGGTAAAACCTGCCGTATACCCCAGCCCCAGGCGGAAATTATCGTCCGATAACGGACGCCAGGTTTTCTCCCACCCGTAGCCGCCAATCGGTTCCCACTTGTTGTAGGAATCTTTAAACGCCATCAGATACAGGCCGTGCCAGTTCCCTTTCTCATCCCAGCGGGACTGACCAAAGCCGGCACCCCATGGGCGCTCGTTGTAGCGATCCGTTTTCTCTTTGTCATACGCAAAGCGGGCATGCCACGTGATGGCCGGAATATACAGATCGTAATGCTCCGGCTCGTTCCACGTCTGCGCCACATTATCTTTAAAGGTGGAGAACCACCCTTTCTCGCTTACATTGTCGTTCGCACCTGCAACGCAGGCGAAACTTAACTGGCCGAAAATAAAGGCTAATATGATAAAAATCTTATTACGTAAAATCACAATACCATTACCATTCTTAGTATACGAGGCGAAGCTTACCATAGAATAGTTGAACGAAGTCTTAACAAAATCGTCTCTGTTCCTAATTATTCTTTTCCGTACTGAGAATATTCTGAGAAAAAATCTGAGCTTTTATGAATAACCTCATAATATTAATTTTTTAACGTTAATTTAACATCATAATGAAGACCAGAATAATCCTCCCCTCATATCATCGTGGATTTATTAATCGTCCCCACTCGCGCAGGACCGCATCAGCGCTGGCCTATCGCCCTCACCCTCCTGTTCAGTCAAATGCGCAAAACGCGATAACGCCGACGCCTGCACGCGCGACTGGTCCATTGAGAGCGGTTAGGGAAAACGTATATTCACGCCACCCCATAAACGCGGCGTAATTAATTAACTAAAAAAATAATTCCCGTATTTTTATTCAGGAATTATGGGCATATACAATCTTAACTCCGTGATGCATAAATCCTATCTTTTACGTTTGCGCAGCAAACTCAGACAGGTGAAAATCACAGGGAGACGTGAGCGAAACGCCCGAAGATAATACAAAACTACCCATTTTCCGGGTGCCAGGGCATATAATAAGTATTCATGCAGTCAATGACGACGAGACAGAAATGCCAGTGCGGTGGCAAAAAAATCGTCGATACTGCCTTAAGTCGACTCTTTTTTGATTTTAATCAGCAAGGGCAGAGCATTAATTCGGCACATTTCATGCTTCTTTTTTATTGATTATTTCACTTTTGGGCAGCAAGGATACAGGGGAAATCATGCTTACGTTTATCGAGCTCCTTATCGGGGTCGTGGTCATCGTCGGTGTAGCGCGCTACATCATTAAAGGGTATTCAGCGACGGGCGTGCTGTTTGTCGGTGGCCTGACGCTGTTAATTATCAGCGCGTTGATGGGCCATCAGGTGCTGCCCGCCAGCGAGGCCAGCACCGGCTATACCGCTACCGATATCGTGGAATATATTAAGATTCTGCTTATGAGCCGCGGCGGCGATCTGGGCATGATGATTATGATGCTGTGTGGCTTTGCTGCCTATATGACCCATATNGGTGCCAACGATATGGTGGTCAAGCTGGCCTCTAAGCCCCTGCAGTACATTAACTCCCCTTACCTGCTGATGGTGGCGGCCTATTTCCTGGCATGCCTGATGTCGCTCGCGGTGTCATCGGCGACCGGGCTGGGCGTGCTGCTGATGGCAACGCTGTTCCCTATTATGGTCAACGTGGGGATCAGTCGTGGTGCAGCCGCGGCAATCTGCGCCTCGCCAGCGGCAATCATTCTCTCCCCAACCTCCGGCGACGTTGTGCTGGCGGCGAAAGCGGCGGAAATGTCGCTCATCGACTTTGCCTTTAAAACAACGCTGCCCATTTCGATTGTGGCTATCGTTGGCATGGGCATCACGCATTTCTTCTGGCAGCGCTATCTCGATAAAAAAGAGAACATTAACCACGAAATGCTGGATGTGAGTGAAATCACCACAACCGCCCCGGCGTTTTACTCCATTCTGCCGTTCACGCCGATTATTGGCGTGCTGATTTTTGACGGCAAATGGGGCCCGCAGCTGCACATTATCACCATCCTCGTGATCTGCATGCTGTTAGCCGCCCTGCTGGAGTTCGTGCGCGGTTTCAATACACAGAAAGTGTTCTCCGGCCTTGAAGTGGCGTATCGCGGAATGGCAGATGCCTTTGCCGGGGTCGTGATGCTATTAGTGGCCGCAGGCGTGTTTGCGCAGGGGCTGAGCACCATCGGCTTTATTCAGAGCCTGATCTCCATTGCGACGTCGTTCGGCTCAGCCAGCATTATTCTGATGCTGGTGCTGGTCGTGCTGACCATGCTGGCGGCAATGACCACCGGCTCCGGTAACGCGCCGTTCTATGCATTCGTCGAGATGATCCCAAAACTGGCGCACTCCTCCGGTATCAACCCGGCGTACCTCTCCATTCCGATGCTGCAGGCATCCAACCTGGGACGCACCATTTCCCCGGTATCCGGCGTCGTGGTTGCGGTGGCCGGGATGGCAAAAATCTCGCCTTTCGAAGTGGTGAAACGCACGTCGGTGCCGGTCCTGGTCGGGCTTATCATCGTGATTATTGCGACGGAGGTACTGGTGCCAGGCGCCGCCTGAGCCTCCTGCCTGTTGCCAAAAAAGCGCCTGCGGGCGCTTTTTATGCTTTAATAACTTCCAGAAATATTTCGCTCTCACCGATCAGGAAATCACATGTTCAGGAAGGATATCGTTATCCCGGCTGGCGCTATGGCGCTCGCACTCTGCGCACTCAGCGCACACGCAGAACCGCTCAAGGCCACACAGTATGGCGATTTCGATCGCTACGTTCTGGCACTCTCCTGGCAAACCGGGTTTTGTCAGAGCATGGCTGAGCGCAACCGCAACGAGCCGGAGGAGTGCCGCCTGCAAAAAGAGAGCGCGAATAAAACCGATTTCCTGACCGTTCACGGGCTATGGCCCGGCTTGCCTAAGTCTGTCGCCGCGCGTGGCGTGGACGAACGCCGCTGGATACGTTTCGGCTGCGCCACCCGCCCCATTCCAGACATGCCGGAAGCAAAAGCCAGCCGCAAATGTGCCGCAGCCGAGACAGGGCTTTCACTCTCTGCTGCCGCAAAGCTGAACAGCGTGATGCCCGGCGCGGGCGGCACGTCCTGCCTCGAACGGTATGAGTATGCCCGGCATGGAGTCTGTTTTGGCTTCGATCCCGACGCCTATTTCGGCACCATGGTCCGTATGACCCAGGAGGTCAAAAGCAGTGCCCTGGGGACATTCCTCGCCGGGAACTACGGCAAAACCGTTAACCGCAGCGCCTTTGATGACGCAGTGGCTAAAAGCTGGGGCAAAGAGAGCGTGAAGGCGATCAAACTCACCTGTAATGGCAACCCGGCGTATCTGACAGAAATGCAAATCTCGCTGAACGCCAGCACCATTAACAATCCGCTCGCGGCGGCCTCCTTCGCGCCACGCCCGCATCCCGGTAACTGCGGCAAACAGTTTATTATCGATAAAGTCGGCTACTGACCCTCCTGCCGGGCAGTTTCTGCCCGGCAATTCATTCCTTTCCCTTATATGACGACCCGCGTCACACTTCCGGCTATACGCATCATTTTTCCAGCCATTGCATTATTTATCCGGTAAACAGCGCCAGATCCTCCCCGCCATAATCAAGGCGTTACCTACAGGAGGAATTACACATGGCTAAAAAATTGATTGCACTTTGCGCCTGCCCAATGGGCCTGGCACACACCTTTATGGCCGCACAGGCGCTGGAAGAAGCGGCGGTGGAAGCGGGCTATGAGGTCAAAATTGAAACGCAGGGCGCGGACGGCATTCAGAACCGCTTAACGGCGCAGGACATTGCCGAGGCTGACATCATTATCCACGCCATCGCCATTACGCCGGAAGACAACGAACGCTTTGAAACGCGCGACGTTTACGAAATTACGCTTCAGGACGCCATCAAAAATGCGGCTGGCACCCTGAAAGAGATCGAAGAGTTGATAGCTGCAGAACAACAATAATCCTCAACCTCAGGGGTTTTCGTCATGGCAATTAAAAAACGCAGTGCGGTGCGCCCGGTAGAGGGCGATACGCTCGCCATCAAGCCGGCGCCCGTCGCGGCAGGCAATACGTTCTGGAAAGAGCTGCCTCAGCACATTATGTCGGGCATTTCCCGCATGGTGCCAACGCTCATCATGGGCGGGGTTATCCTCGCCATTTCGCAGCTGATCGCCTACGTCTGGCTGGAGATCCCGCCAGACACCGGTATTCTTGACGCGCTAAACTCAGGCAAATTCACCGGGTTTAACCTGTCGGTGCTGAAATTCGGTTATCTGACTGAGTCCTTTGGCGGGCTGCTGTTTAGCTTCGCCATCCCGATGTTCGCCGCGTTCGTCGCCAACTCCATCGGCGGCAAACTGGCCTTCCCGGCCGGTTTTATCGGCGGTCTTGTCGCCACCCAGCCTACGCTGGTGCTGAATTTCGATCCTGAAAAACTCACCTGGCTTGCCACCAAACCGGTGCCGTCGACCTTTATCGGCGCGCTGATTATCGCCATTGCCGCAGGCTACCTGGTGAAATGGCTGAACACCCGCATCAACCTCCCACAGTATTTGCTGGCGTTCAAAAGCACCTTCCTGATCCCGATTCTCTCCGCCCTGTTTGTGATGCTGGCGATGTATTACGTCATCACCCCGATTGGCGGCTGGCTCAACGCCGGGATGCGCACCCTGCTTCTCGCCGCCGGTGAAGCAGGCTCGATGATGTATGCCATCGGCATGGCTGCGGCCACGGCGATTGACCTTGGCGGTCCGATCAACAAAGCGGCCGGGTTCGTCGGGCTGGGACTGACGACCGATCACGTTTTGCCGATAACCTCCCGCGCGGTGGCGATCGTTATTCCACCGATTGGTCTGGGGCTGGCAACGCTGATTGACCGCCGCCTGACCGGCAAACGCCTGTTTAGCCCACAGCTTTATCCGCAGGGCAAAACCGCCATGTTCCTCGCTTTTATGGGGATCAGCGAAGGGGCAATCCCGTTCCTGCTGGAAAACCCGCTCGCGACGCTGCCAGCGTACATGATCGGTGCCATAGCGGGCGCGATGACCGCCACCGCCCTGGGTGCTGTGCAGTGGTTCCCGGAATCTGCCATCTGGGCATGGCCGCTGGTGACCAATCTGGGGGCGTATATGCTCAGCATTCTGGTCGGCGCGGTCATTACGGCCCTGCTGGTGGTGACTATCCGTAACCACATGCATAAACGCGGAAAACTCTCCGTCGATACGCTGTAACGGGATAACGAGATGGATTTACTCACAACGCTTCGCCACTGGCTAAAGGCCGAAAAGCTCGATGGCGTGCTGATTGCCTCACGGCAGAACAAACAGCCCCATCTGGGCCTGTCCACCGGTTCGGGCTATGTGCTGGTTACGCGAACCGCCGCGCATATTCTGGTGGATTTTCGCTACTACCACGACATCGCCTCACGCGCGGAAGGCTACCGGATGCACTTGCTTGATGCAGAGCATTCGTTTGCCGGGGTGGTGAACCAGCTGATTGCCGACGAAGGGCTTTCGCGGCTGGGCTTTGAAGGCGAACACGTCAGCTGGCACACCGCCTGCCAGTGGCGCGACGCGCTGAATGCGACGCTGTGCGGGATCTCTCTCGACGCCCTGCGACAGATTAAAACCGCGGACGAAATCGCCAGGATCCGCGCGGCGTGCCGCATCGCCGACGACGCCGCGCATCATATCCGCCGCTTCATCCAGCCGGGGATGCGCGAGCGCGAGGTCGCCGCCGAGCTGGAGTGGTTTATGAAGCAGCAGGGCGCAGATAAGCCCTCCTTCGATACTATCGTTGCCAGCGGGCCACGCGGCGCAATGCCGCACGGCAAAGCCTCCGATAAGATCATCGACGCGGGCGAAATGGTCACCCTCGATTTTGGCGCCCAACACCAGGGATATTGTTCGGATATGACGAGGACCTTCCTTGTCGCCAGACAAGGCCAGACACCCGAGGCGCATCCGCTCTACGCGGTTTACCAGACCGTGCTGGCGGCGCAGCTCGCGGCCATCAATGCCATTCGTCCCGGCGTCCCCTGCCATGCGGTGGATACTGCTGCCCGGGAGACAATCGCGCGCGCAGGCTACGGCCCGCAGTTCGGTCACAACACCGGGCACGCTATCGGCATTGATGTCCATGAAAATCCGCGATTTTCCCCCACGGACGCCACGCTGCTCAAACCCGGCATGCTCCTGACCGTGGAGCCTGGCATCTACCTTGACGGTGTTGGCGGCGTGCGGATTGAAGACGTGGTGCTGGTCACGCACACCGGGGCAGAGGTGCTCTACACCATGGACAAAACGCTACTGATGACGGGAGAACACTGATGGACAAGGAATTACTGCGCGCGTTAAGCGAAGCCGATGCCATTGCCGCGTCGGAGCAAGAGGTGCGCGACATCCTGATTAACGAAGCACANCGCTATCANAAAGACGTTCAGTTCGACGGNCTCGGCTCGGTGCTCATTCGTGTGAATCAGAGCAACGGGCCAAAGGTGATGATTTGCGCCCACATGGACGAAGTCGGTTTTATCGTACGCAGTATTTCGCGTGAAGGAGCCATCGATGTCCTGCCGATTGGCAACGTCCGCATGATGGCCCGCACGCTTCAGCCCGTACGCATCACCACCCGCAACGGGCTAAAAATCCCGGGCCTGCTGGACGGCGATCTGAAAGGTGAAACCGTAGACAACCTGCGCGTGGATATTGGCGCAACCTCAGCCGAGGAGGTCTACGCTGCGGGCATAGATGCGGGCGACCGCGTGACGTTCGATACGCCTTTCCAGACGCTTCCCCATAACCGGGTGATGGGAAAAGCTTTCGACGATCGCCTCGGGTGCTATCTGCTGATCACCCTGCTGCGCGAGTTGCATCAGGCCCCGCTCGACTGTGAACTGTGGCTGGTAGCCAGTTCCAGCGAAGAGGTTGGGCTGCGTGGAGGGCGCACCGCAGCCCAGGTCATTCATCCTGATATTGCGCTGGTCCTTGATACCGCCTGCTGGTCGAAAAACTTTGACTACGGTAACGCGAACCACCGTCAAATCGGTGCTGGCCCGATGCTGGTGCTGTACGACAAAACGCTTATCGCCCCACCGAAACTGACCGCGTTTATTGAATCGGTAGCGCGTCCGCTGGGGATCCCGCTGCAAAAAGATATGTTCAGCAACGGCGGTACCGACGGCGGCGCCATTCACCTGTCCGGGACGGGCGTTCCCGCGGTGGTGTTAGGCCCGCCAACCCGACACGGGCACTGCGCGGCCTCGATCGCCGACGAAAAAGACATTAACCAAACTCATCAACTGCTTGTCGCCCTGGTGGCGTGTATGAATCGTGAGACCGTGGCTCACCTGACGGACTTCAGGTGCTGATCTCACGCGTTAAGGAGAGCGTATGATTTCTATTGAATTTTCCTGCCCGCTGCCCAACGGCCTGCACGCCCGTCCGGCGTGGGCGCTTAAAGAGCAGTGCAGCGTCTGGCGCAGCGATATCCGTTTTATCAATAACCGGCTTAACACCCAGGCGGATGCCAAAAGCTCGCTGGCGCTAATCAGCACCGGCACGCTGTTTAACGACAGCTGCGTGCTCGAAATCAGCGGCAGCGACGAAGAGCAGGCCAGACGCGTGCTTGAGCAGTATGTAAACACGTCGTTCATCGACAGCGACAGCATCCCGTCAGGGGATGCGCCGCACATCGCACATCCTCTGCCCCGTTCGCTGATGCGGCTTAATCCGCAGCTGCAGCACGCCATTACGCTTGCCAGCGGCATCGGTAGCGGAACGCTGCGAGCCTGGCAGAGCGATAATCTCCATCGCTATCGTCAGATACCGGCCTCGCCGGAGGATATCACCCGTCTGGAGCACAGCCTCGCCACGCTGGCGGAGCAGCTTAACCAGCGCCTGCGCGGGCTGGGGGGTGAAAGTAAAACCATTATCAGCGCGCACCTGTCGCTGATTCAGGACGACGAGTTTGGTGGCAATATTCGCCGTCTGATCGGCGAAGAACGGCTGAGCCTTGCAGAGGCGATCATTGGCAACATGGAGCAGATTTGCGACAAGCTCTCCCATTCGGCCAGCGATTACCTTCGCGAGCGCGTCAGCGACATCCGTGATATCAGCGAACAACTGCTGAGCATTACCTGGCCTGAGCTTCAGCAAGCGTCCGTATTTACGCTGGATGCGCCCACGATTCTGATGGCGGAAGATTTAACCCCGAGTCAGTTTTTAAGCCTTGATACCCGCTATCTGAAAGGCATGGTGCTGGAAAAAACCGGGCGAACGTCGCATACCCTGATCCTGGCCCGCGCCGCTTCCATTCCGGTACTCAGCGGGGTAACCATTTCCTCCCTGGCACCGTTTACCGGCGACGAGGTCATTCTTGACGGCGTGTGCAGCGTACTGGTGGTGAAGCCTGATGAGGCGGTGAATCACTACTACAGCGTGGCGCAGCGGCTTGCCGATAAACGCCACCAGCAGCAGCTCAAAGACGCCGGGCGTCCGGCGCTGACCCGGGATAATGTTGCCGTGGATATCGCCGCTAATATCGGCAGCGCCCTGGAAGCCCCCGGCGCGTTCGCCTGTGGCGCGCAGGGCGTTGGGCTGTTCCGTACCGAAATGCTCTACATGGATCGCGATACCGCCCCGGATGAGCAGGAACAGTTTGAAGCCTATCAGCAGGTGCTGCTCTCGGCTCAGGGTAAACCGGTGATCTTCCGCACCATGGATATCGGCGGCGATAAACAGATCCCGTATCTCAATATCCCACAGGAGGAGAACCCCTTCCTCGGCTATCGTGCGGTACGCATCTACCCTGAATTTGCTCACCTGTTTCGTACCCAGTTGCGGGCGATTTTACGCGCAGGCGCCAGCGGAAATGCCCTGCTGATGATCCCCATGGTCCACAGCCTCGACCAAATTCTGTGGGTGAAACAAGAGCTGCAAAACGTCCGCGAGGAGCTGACGTCACAGGGGCTGCGTCACACCCCGGACCTGCCGCTGGGCATCATGGTGGAAGTCCCGTCCGTCTGCTTTATCATCGATCACTTCTGCGACGAGGTGGATTTTTTCAGTATTGGCTCAAACGACATGACCCAGTACCTCTACGCCGTCGACCGTAATAACCCGCGCGTCTCGCCGCTGTATAACCCGATCACGCCGTCATTTTTACGCATGGTGCGCCAGATCGTCACCGCTGCCCATCGCCACGGCAAATGGGTCGGGATCTGCGGCGAACTCGGCGGCGAACGTCGTTATCTGCCTCTGCTTCTGGGGTTGGGCATCGATGAATTTAGCATGAGCGGGCCGCGCATCCCTGATGTGAAAACGTTGCTCCGCCAGCTTGAGCTAAGCGCGTGTCAGACCCTGGCAGAACGTGCCTGCGAGTGCCGCAGCGCAGAGGAGATCGAAGCGCTTCTGGCGGAATTCACCCCTGAAGAGCCGCCGCGTCCACTGCTGGCGCAGGAGACAATCGTCTTCAACGAACCGCTGGCTTCCAAAGAGCAGGTGCTGCAATTTTTATGCGGCAATCTGGCGATCCACGGACGCACGGAACACCCGCTCGAGCTTGAAGAAGATCTCTGGCAACGGGAAGAGATTGTCACCACCGCCGTCGGGTTTGGGGTGGCGATCCCGCATACCAAATCCCAGTGGATACGCCACTCCAGCATTAGCATTGCCCGTCTGGAGAAGCCGATTGGCTGGGAATCGGATATGGGAGAGGTCGAGCTGGTGATCATGCTGACGCTGGGTGCTCAGGAAGGAAACAACCACGTCAAGGTCTTCTCTCAGCTGGCCAGAAAACTGGTCAACAAGGCGTTTCGCGCGTCGCTTTTAGCGGCCGACTCGCCGCAAAGCATGCTTGACCTGCTCAATGCTGAAATCACCTTCTGACCGCTACTGAAATCGCGTGCGGTACTCCCCCGGCGTCAGGCCAAACTGACGCCGGAACAGACGGCAAAAGTAGTCGCTGTCGGGATAGCCGCAGCGCTTCGCCACTTCCCCCACCGGCAGGTGATATTTTTGCAGGATCGTCCGCGCTTTTCCCATACGCACCCAGCGAACATAGTCCACAAAACTCATGGTGCCCTGCTGCGAAAACAGGCGCGAGAGATGGTTGGGCGAGATGTTAAACAGGGCGGCCACGCTTTCACGGGTCAGCGCCCCCGCATAGTTGACCTGGATCCAGCTGCAGATGCTTTGATACAGAAAATCGCCGCGCGACATCCCTGGCTCGGGCAGAGAAGAGACCCGTTTACGGCACCAGTTCAGCAGGCTCAGCACCAGCGGCTGGATAATATCCTGGTCCTGCGGGGAGGCACTGAGATGGGTCAGCGCCGTCAGCATGGCCGCACACTCCCCCCTTTCCGGATGCGGAAGCTCCACTTTTCGCTGCGGCTCAACGGCCTGCCCGCTGCGGGCATCCTGAAATGCCAGCCCAAGCCACGACGGGGCAAAAATAATGCTCAGCAGCATAACTGGCCGGGCAAACGTTGGCGAACAGACGGTGCGCGACGGGAGAAACAGCATCTCCCCCTGACGTATCGCTTTTTGCTCGGCAATGAGCAGGTTGCCGTACTCGCCGCGCAACACCACATCGAGCCGCGGCCATTCGAGGGCCACGGTCCCGGAGGAGGTGGATGACGGGCGATGGGCAAACCAGACACGTCCAAGCTGCTGGGGATTGAGGACCAGCCCGCTAAACAGGTCGGCAAAGAACTGTTGATCGGCAGGCAGGCTGTTATCGCGCATCCGGGCGAACCAGGTCGAAGCGATGGGTATCGCTGATTGCGTAATAGGCCGTTGGCCCGCCCGCGCGCAGGATCGGCTGCGCTTTCGCCGTCTGGTAAATTCCCTCCTCCAGCAGCGTTTCGGCAATATGCACCCCGACCACTTCGCCCAGCACCAGCCAGGTGTCAATCGGCGTACCGTCGGCCCCCGTGAGCTGAATACACTGGGACAGGCGACACTCAAAGTTGACCGGACTTTCTGCCACGCGCGGCGCGCTGACAAGCTGGCTGGCGGCTGGCGTCAGCCCGGCAAACGCAAATTCATCCTCGCCGGGCGAAAGCGTCGCGGACGTTTCATTCATCGCTTCGGCCAGACTGCGCGTTGCCAGGTTCCAGACGAACTCACCCGTTTCGGTAATATTGCGAACGCTGTCTTTCCAGCCATTGCTGGAAAAACCAATGATCGGCGGACGATAGTTAAAGCAGTTAAAGAAGCTGTAAGGGGCAAGGTTTCGCTGACCGGCGCGGTCGCACGACGCGATCCAGCCGATCGGACGCGGACCAATAATGGCATTCAACGGGTCATGCGGCAGGCCGTGCCCCTGAGAAGGTTGATAAAAATACATGAGGCTCTCTCACTGGTGGGGCAGATACGAATGACGCTTCGCTCAGTGCCCTGATTCAGGACACTCAGCGTAACGCAATCCGCACGAAATTAGGACTGAATAAATTTCAGCAAATCGTCATTAATCTGATGCTTATGAGTGGTGCAAATGCCGTGAGAGCCGCCAGCGTACACCTTAAGCTCCGCGTTCGGCAGGATCTCCGCAGCCACGCGCCCGCAGGTGTCGATCGGCACAATTTGATCGTCATCGCCGTGGATCACCAGCGTAGGGATGGTCATCTTCTTCAGATCTTCGCGCAGGTCCGTCTCCGAGAAGGCTTTCACGCAGTCGTACAGCGCCTTGATCGACCCCTGAAGCCCCTGCTCCACAAAACTTTCACGTACCGCTTTAGACTCTTTTGCCCCCGGGCGGTTGTAGCCATAAAACGCAGCGGTCAGCTCGTAGAAGAAGGCCGCCCGATCGTTTACCACCCCTTCGCGAATACCATCAAAGACCTCTTTTGGCACGCCGTCCGGGTTAAAATCGGTTTTGATCATAATCGGCGTCACGGCCCCAATCAGCACCGCTTTAGCGACGCGATCGGTGCCGTGGCGGCCGATATAGCGCGCCACTTCTCCGCCGCCCGTTGAATGCCCAACGTGCACCGCCTCTTTCAGGTTAAGGTGCGCGGTCAGCTCGGCCAAGTCGTCCGCGTACTGATCCATCGTATGCCCGTCCCACGGCTGCGCCGAGCGCCCGTGACCGCGGCGGTCGTGGGCAATAACGCGAAATCCTTTCGACCCCAGATACAACATTTGATCTTCAAAGGCATCGGCGGTTAACGGCCAGCCGTGGCTGAAGACAATCGGCTGCCCGCTGCCCCAGTCCTTAAAATGCAAATAACTGCCGTCTTTCAGGGTAAGTTTGTCGTAATCGCTCATGAAATCTCCTGACAGGAAACACGGAAGGCGGATAGTCGCCCACAAAGGGCGCTTAAAAAGAATAATGCAAATTGGCAAGGCAGCACGTTTTTCGCCAAAAATTCATATGGCGTATGAATGTGACCTTCATCACTTCAAACTTGCCTCTTCAGCCAGTATCATCAGGAGAGTTAAACCCTCGCTGCCAGACGGCGAGGGTTTTCTTTTGGATTGGTTTCTGCGTAACACGCAGCATTCACGACATGGAGTAAGAAATGTCCAGACCTAAAATTATCATNAATGANCTCGACGCAGAACGTATCGACCGCCTTCTGGAAAAACCAGAATACGCCTCACTCCCGGTTGCCGACGCCCTCAACGAGGAGCTTGATCGNGCGCAGATGTGTACGCCTGAGTCCATGCCGCATGACGTAGTGACGATGAACAGCCAGGTGACGTTCCGCAACCTGACCACCGGTGAAGAACTGACCCGTACGCTGGTCTACCCGGCGCAGATGACCGACAGCGCCACGCAGCTTTCGGTTCTGGCCCCCGTCGGCGCGGCGCTGCTGGGTCTGCGTACCGGTGATACCATTCACTGGGACCTTCCGGGCGGTGCGTCTACCCATCTGGAAGTGCTCGCCCTGCTCTACCAGCCAGAAGCCGCCGGTGATTACCTGCGTTAATCCCTTCTGAACAAGCGCCTGTCCGCTTTGCACAGAGGATGCCAGGCATCCTCTTTCCGCTTTTTACGCATTTCACCCAAACGTCCTATATCGCCGAAAAACGCCGTCATCCACGCTTAATCTGTTTGCGTCGCGCGGAAACGCTTATGGGTGAAATAGCGTCCATCACACTGGTTTATTTGGTTTTTTTGGCGGTCATCGTCATGGCCGTGCTTTACCTGGAACGTCACTGGTAAGCGGGCTTAATTACACGACCCCACCGGGAAAGGCGTTCACCAGCCCTTTCACCTTCTGCTCTGCCGCCTCCGGCGTGTCTGCGCCAGGCACCAGGATAACCTTCCGGCACTCCTCTTCGCGTTTTTCGAAAATTTTGTAGGCACGTTCGGCATCGGTCAGCGGCAGATAGTGCGTCACAATCTCTTCCGGGGTAAGCAGCCCCTGTTCAATAAGCGGCAGTAGCTCGCCCAGCCAGGCATGGACGTGCGTCTGGCCCATTTTGAACGTAATGCCCTTATCGAAGGCATCGCCAAACAGGAAGCCGTGAATAAACCCGGCATATACCCCGGGTACGCTCACCACGCCGCCACGACGCACTGCGGCAATGCACTGGCGTAACGCTTTACCGCTGCTTCCCTCAATTTTGAGGTTGCTCAGGATAGTTTCCGTGGTGCTGCCCTTCGCTTCAAAGCCGACAGCATCAATCACCGCATCCACGCCGCGCTGGCCCGCCGTCTGTTCGATGATTTTCTCCGCCGCATCGTTGTCGTCGTCGAAGTTGATCGGGATGGCGCCGTAACGTTCTTGCGCAAAACGCAGGCGGTACGGGTGATGGTCCACCACAAAGATTTGCTCAGCGCCTGCCAGCCGCGCGCAGGCAATGGTGAGAAGACCCACCGGCCCCGCTCCGAAAACGGCAACGCTTGAACCTTTACCCACCTGCGCGTTTTTCACCGCCTGCCAGGCGGTAGGCAAAATGTCAGACAGGAAAAGCGCTTTGTCGTCGGAGAGCAACTGCGGCACTTTAAACGGCCCCACGTTGCCTTTCGGCACGCGCACGTACTCCGCCTGCCCGCCCGGCACGCCGCCATAAAGATGGCTGTAGCCAAACAGCGCGGCGGGTGCGGGGATTTGCTTTTTGTTCAGCGCAGCGCCCTGCCCGGCGTTGGTTTTTTCGCAGGCGGCGTACTGGTGCATCTGGCAAAAGAAGCAGTCGCCACAGGCAATGACAAAGGGGATCACCACGCGGTCGCCNTTCTGAAGGTTCTTCACGTCCCGCCCGCTTTCAACNACTTCGCCCATAAATTCATGACCAAAGATATCGCCATGNTCCACNTTNGGGATCTTCCCGCGATAGAGATGCAGGTCAGAGCCGCAGATGGCGGTGGCCGTCACGCGCAGGATGATATCGTCAGGCTGCTCAATGACAGGATCGGGGACATTCTCAACGCGAACATTGTGCGGACCGTGATACGTCAATGCCTTCATACGACCTCCGAAAGGATGTGGGTAAGCTACTAAAAGGGTAGCTACCTCTCGGGCGTCCCCCCGAAATCCGCACCTTTTGAGATTTATCCTGGTGATATAAAAAAGTGCTGTTGAGGTTACAGAAAGCATAACTATTTTATGGTTGAATGATTTCAGCGTTAATAAACAAGGAGAAACGGGTATGTATCAGACAATCATTATGCCGGTTGATGTTTTTGAGATGGAGCTAAGCGACAAAGCCGTTCGCCACGCCGAGTTCCTGGCGCAGCAGGACGGGATTATTCACCTTTTGCACGTATTGCCCGGCTCGGCGAGCCTGAGTTTGCACCGCTTTGCCGCCGACGTGCGTCGCTTTGAGGAACACTTACAGCACGAGGCCGAAACGCGGCTGCAGACCATGGTCGGGCACTTCAGCATCGATCCCTCCCGCATCAAAACCCACGTCAGGTTTGGCAGCGTGCGTGATGTGGTTAACGAGCTGGCCGACGAACTGAAAGCTGACGTGGTGGTGATCGGCTCGCGCAATCCTTCGATTACCACGCACCTGCTGGGGTCCAACGCCTCAAGCGTGATCCGCCACACCCATATCCCGGTGATGGTGGTGCGCTAAACGCCCGTAAAAAACCCCGCTGATGCGGGGTTAGTTTTATCAGTACAGGTGTCCGATGTTCACGANGGTNCTGACCGTATCACCGAAGAAGGTCAGGCGGCTGAGNACGACCCCCACCAGCAGAATCGCGAAGATCGCTTTCTGCTTCGGCTGGCGCGTCAGCGTTAATCCACATCCCAGCAGGCAGCAGACCAGGCTACCCAGATAGAGCGGTGAGCTTAACCACGCCTGCGCCGTCATCTTCACCACCGTGCCGCCGCTCAGCCAGATAACAGGCGCGGCGATCATCAGTGCCATCAGGGCGATAACACCCTGTTGCAGAGCGCGATGGGAGGATTGCAGCCCGAGCAGCGGCGTGGCGGCGCAGCCCATCACCCAGACGGTAGCGAAAAACAGCATCATGGTAATGCCGTTGGCAATCGCCTGCATGGCGGGCGCGGCATAGGTCATGCCCTGCACAACCACCAGCAACACCCCAAACAGGGACGCCAGCAGCGCAGCGCCTTTATTGCCTTTGGTGAGGAAAGCCAGGCCGATGGTCCCCCCGTAGATCGTCGCGCCGAGAATTTCACGGCTCAGCCAGGCGTGTTTCAGGTTGATCAGCGCGTTATAGGCGTGTTCCGGGTGCGCCAGGTGCAGGATCGCCGCAACGGACGCTACCCCAAGGATCGCACCGGTGNTNAGCCANTACAGGCGGTTACCTTCGATCTCGCCGCGCAGCGTCCGCCNGGTGAGGAGTAACGTCATCCCCACNGACATCTGGCTCAGCACGGTAAAAATCACCAGCGGCAGTTCATACTTTTCCATTATTTATCCCCCGGCTGTTTTGGCTGACGGGCAAGAATAAAGCGCGTACCCGGATTAAGCTGCGGCATATGCGGGAAGCCCGGNGGATACTGCACCGCGTTGTTCGGCAGCGGATCGGCGTCCAGGTCGATAAGCGTCAGCGCNCCTACCGGGCAGGCGTTCACGCAGGCCGGATTCATGCCGATATCCAGACGTTCGTAGCACATGCTGCACTTCTCGGCTTTTTGCGTCTCTTCGTTAAAGCGCGGCGCGCCGTAAGGACAGTTGCGAATGCAGTTTTTACAGCCAATGCAGCGCTCAGGATTATGCACCACCACGCCGTCATCACGTTTGGTGTAGGCTTCCACCGGGCAGGCGGCCAGGCAGGCCGGATTTTCACAGTGGTTACAGGCCAGCGAGAAAAACGCGCGCTCTTCGTGCGGGTAAATGGCTTTATCCAGCGGATAGACATAGCGCCAGAAGCGGTCCGGCTCCAGCTGGTTAAAGCTTTTACAGGCCATAGCGCACCCACGGCAGCCAATGCACTTATCACTGTTCACTAAAAATGCGCGTCTCATGCCTCTACTCCTTCATTTGCAATGAGGACAATGTCAACAAACTGGTCATGAATGGCCGCACCGGGCGCGCCGGTTGCCATCAGGCCCATATCGGCCGGGGTGTCTTTCACCACGTTTTGCACGTTGTAACTGAGCTTGTTAAACCAGGATTCATACATCACCAGGAAATCCTCCGCCACGTTGGTGGTGACCTTCGCGCGCAGTTCAACTTCGCCGATCTCGTTAAATACCCGGACGGTAGCCAGATCGCGGATGCCTTTTTTCTTCGCGGCGACGGGATGGATATAGACGAACGGCTCCGGCCAGAAGACCTGCATCCAGTCGAGGTTGACGAACTGCGAGTGCAGGCCGTACTGCAGATGCGGCGTAAAGAGGTGGAACGGCAGTTTACCCTCGGCGGCAGGCAGATATTCCGGCAGCGCCTTGTGGCCGTTTTTCTCGCACAGCTCAGAGAGGAACTCGTACTTGCCGGACGGCGTTTTGAATTTGCGATCGTACCAGGCGGCGCTGCTCGGCATTTTGGCCTTCACCGGGCCGTCCAGCAGGTCGTCCCACGAGCTGATGCCGAACTGTTTCGCCAGCCCGTCGTTAAACTCGAGGTCCAGCCATTTTTTCTGATCGACATCCTGCGGGAAGGTGCATGAACCCGGTTCCATTTTGTTGATGGTGCGCGAGAGCAGCACGGCAATATCCAGGTCGCTCTTGCATTCGTACATCGGCTTGATGGCCGGTTCGTTCACCGTCAGCCAGTAGTGCCAGTAAGAGGATGAGGCGCTCCAGTGCTCAAAGGTCGTGGTGACAGGCAGAACGATGTCGGCGTGCTGTACCGTCTCGTTAAAGAACTGATCCACGCACACCACCATCTCCAGCTTCTCGAACGCTTTTTCCATTTTGTTGCGATCGAAATCCTGCGCGAACGGGTTCTTACAGGCGACCCACAGCATGCGAACCGGCGGATCGTTAGCGTCAAGAATGCTCTGTGCGGTCTGGTTCAGGTTCAGCGCGCGGTCTGAATACTGACTTTTCTCGCCGCTGTCGCTGACAAACTCGCCAACCGGACCCGCGGCACCCGTCATACCGACGGAGCCAGCCGGTGGCTTTTGTGCCATCGCATGGTAGTTATAGCCCCAGGTTTGCAGATGGCCGTAGCGCGCCCCGCCGCCTTCAACCCCGATGTTACCCGTCATCGCCACGAAGGCATCGATGGCGCGCACGTTCGCCCCGCCGTTGACGTGACGCTGCATGCCGTAGCCGATCCAGACGGTGGCGGGCTTAACGGCGGTAAACTCATCCGCCAGCTGCCGGATAACGTCCGGGGCCAGCCCACAGATTTCGGACGCCCACTCCACCGTAATGTTGTTGCGCAGGTACTGCTCAAACTCGGGGTAGCCGTGGGCGAACTGGGTCACAAATTCCTGATCAACGCGGCCTAAATCCAGCAGGTGACGCGCCATGCCCAGCGCCAGCGCGCCGTCAGAGCCGGGACGCACGCGCAGATAGAGATCGGCTTTTGCGGCGGTTTGCGAGAACAGCGGATCGATAACCACAACCTTCGCCCCTTTCTCGCGCGCCTGATAGATGTATTTCATCGAGTGCATGGAGCACCAGGCCGGGTTCGCGCCCCAGAGAATGATGTATTTGGCCTTCACCATATCTTCCGGGTCGTTACACCACATGTCGCCCATATCGTAATGCTGGGCGTCAATTCCGGCTGGCCAGCAAGGGGTCCCGGCAAAGCGGGTGGTGTATCCCAGAGAGGACATCATCCCTTCCACGGCGTAACTCATCACGCCGAGGTTGCCGGAGTATTTGGTCAGCGCCAGCCCCAGCAGGGAGCCATCTTTCTTTTTGATCTCCAGCATTTTACTGGCAATGCGCTGCATCGCCTCATCCCATGAGATGCGTCGCCACTTACCGCTGCCGCGTCCGTCCTGAATCATCGGATACTTAATACGGTCCGGGGAGTATACGCGGCGCGGATAGGTCAAGCCTTTCACGCACGGCGCGCCGTGGGTGTAGGTCGATTCGCTCGCCCCCTCCACGAAGGTGATGACATCGTCCTTCACCCAGGTTTTCAGGCTGCAGGTGTCATAACAGTTACGCGGACAGGCATTGCGAAAGATTTTGTAGGTTTTAGGGTTAAACGGAATCGGCGGCTGGGCCATCGCGCAGCGGGAAGATAATAACCCGCCAGGCAGTGCCGCAACGGTACCTAATGCAATCAGACCTTTTAAAAAGGAGCGCCGGTTTAGCTGTCCTTTATCAATGCTCATAATATTACTCTCGTTTTTAATTCATCTAACCAATTAGTAAGTTGCAGGGCGACTTCTCTTATTGCAGATGTTTTCGCATTGTTTTTGATGTTGTCGATAAACGCAGGCAGCCACAGCGCCAGGTGGCCCGTTGTAAAGCGGGTCAAAGCGTCATGATATTGCGGCAAATGACGAGCGTGGGCACAGAGCATAACCACCAGCTCCAGCTCGATGCTGATATGGTCATCCGGTGCCGCGCTGTCCTCCCCCACCACCAGCCCCACGCTGTCTAAGAATTCGCGTACGTTAAGGGTTGTCGGCCCCATAACCAGCGGCTCCTCGTCGAGCCAGACCGAGGCGTAGGGCGCGGCCAGCGGTGCCATCGGTCCAACAAACAGAGCGCTGAAATCGTACTCCATCTCCAGCCAGGCGCTGTCGTCCCATGCTTTACATTGCGGATAAAGCTGACGCAACGCCCGCTGTCGTGCCGTCATTTCTGCGGCGCTAAAAAAATCGCGTAAGGCTAATCCGGTTAATTCAAATAATGACAGATTGTCATATATTGAATTTGCGAATGTATTTTTATCTTTCATAGGAAATATAAATAATTATCTGCAACGAAAATCTGGCAGATATTATCAATATATTCGGCAATTTCTTTGATCAAGGCAGGCTGTCGGTTCGGGATGCAAAATATTTTGCGCGGAAAATAATATTAAAAAAGCGTGGAAATAAAAAAACCGCCTCGTGATGAGGCGGTATGCAGGTGTAGTCTTACTTTCTTTTATTATGCTGTTTTGGTGCGGATCAGGTAGTCGAAGGAACTCAGCGACGCTTTGGCACCTTCGCCCGTGGCGATGATGATCTGTTTGTACGGAACGGTGGTGCAGTCGCCCGCCGCAAACACGCCCTTCACGCTGGTTTCGCATTTGGCATCGATGATGATTTCGCCCATGCGGTTGCGCTCAATCGCCCCGTCCAGCCAGGTGGTGTTTGGCAGCAGACCAATCTGCACGAAGATGCCGGAAAGCGGAACGCTGTGCACATCCCCGCTTACGCGGTCGCGGTATTCCAGGCCCGTCACTTTACTGCCGTCGCCTTTCACTTCCGTCGTCTGCGCGTTCAGCACGATGTCGACGTTGTTCAGGCTACGCACTTTGTCCTGCAGCACGTGGTCGGCTTTCATTTCCGGGGCAAACTCCAGCAGCGTAACATGTTCAACGATACCCGCCAGGTCAATGGCCGCTTCCACACCGGAGTTACCGCCGCCGATCACCGCCACGCGTTTACCCTTAAACAGCGGGCCGTCGCAGTGCGGGCAGTAGGTCACACCNTTNGTACGGTACTGATCTTCACCCGGCACGTTCATGTTGCGCCATTTTGCGCCGGTGGCAATGATAATGCTGCGCGCTTTCAGTACCGCGCCGGAGGCCGTTTCAATCTGGTGTAAACCGCCTT
>Ga0058693_1000292_pt1 | contig 20659 bp, 16 predicted proteins | sample AgamicOrMarz_FD_55217 | JGI IMG/M metagenome (GOLD analysis project Ga0058693, IMG submission 55217) | Agave microbial communities from Guanajuato, Mexico - Or.Ma.rz | ecosystem: Host-associated > Plants > Phyllosphere > Phylloplane/Leaf | place: Guanajuato, Mexico | collected 2012-06-04 | reverse complement strand
CTTGCCGAGATCGCCAGACCGCGGGCAATGCGGGCGTAACGCTCCCAGCCGTAGAAACCCATCAGGCCGATCAGAAGCGGCATGGACGAACCGAAGAAGGCCAGAACCGCAAGCGACATGATGAGAAACGGTAGAGCCGCCTGAAAATCGGCTAGGACCAGAACGAGATGTTCGACCGCACCGCGGAACTTTGCGGCGGCAAAACCAAGTGCCGTGCCGAAGACAGCCGAGATGATGGTTGCGCCGAAGGCAATCGCGAGCGACACGCGGATCGACTGGATGAGGCGGGACAAGACATCACGCCCGAGTTCATCGGTTCCCAGAAGATGCGCCGGGGTGCCGGGCAGCGACAGACGCGCACGTAAATCCATGGCGGTAATGCCATAGGGACGGATCAGGTCGGCGAGGAAGGCGACGAGCACCATGGCAACGAGCCATGCGATACCGAAACCGACGGAGAAAGGCAGTTTGCGCACCTGCTTGATGAAGCGGATGAAGAAGGACAGTTCGGAGGCCGGCTGACGCGATGTATCGACGATGGTCATGTCCGTCTCTCCTTAATGGGCGCTTTGGGCACGAAGCCGCGGGTCGAGCCAGCCATAGAGCAGGTCGACGATCAGGTTGGACACGACCATGGTGGCGGCGATCATCAAGAGAATGCACTGGACGACGGCAAGATCGCGGTTGGTGACCGAGACGACCAGAAGGCGGCCGATGCCGGGCCAAGAGAAGATCGATTCCACCACGACCGCACCGGCGATCAGCGAGCCGACCATGAAGCCGACAATGGTGACGATCGGCACGGCGGCATTGGGAAGCGCATGACGCCAGACGACATCCTGCCATGCCATGCCCTTGGCCGAGGCCGTGCGAATATAGGGCTGGCTCATCACTTCGATCATCGCGCTGCGCGAGAAGCGGGCGAGGATGCCTATGCCACCGATGCTCATTGTCAGCGTCGGGAGAATGCCGTGCTGCCAGGTGTCCTGACCGCCGGAGGGGAGCAGGCCGAGCGTGATCGAGAAGATCAGCACCAAAAGCAGGCCCATGACGAAGGACGGAATGGTGAAGCCGAAGATGGCAGCCAGGATGACGCCGCGATCGACGGCGCTCTGGCGATGCAGCGCGGCGTAGACGCCGGCCGGAATGCCGATCACGACCTTAAGGAACAGCGCCGGAATGGTGAGCTGCAGGGTGGCGGGAATTCGATCGATGACCAGCTGCATGGCAGACGCCTTGTCGCGCATGGATACACCGAAATCGCCGGTAAAGATCGCCTTGATATAGGCGAGATACTGGATCCACAGCGGCTGATCGAGACCCCAGGCCTTGCGGAAGGCATCGACGGATTCCTGCGGCACGTCAGGCCCGAGCATGACCTGCGCCGGATCACCGGACATGCGCAGGACCACGAAGGCGAAGGTCAGGACCGCCAGAATGGTAATCATCGCGCGGAGAAGACGGATGGAGGCAAAACGCAACATGTCTCTGGCGCTCCTTATGCAGCAACAGGCTGATCGGCGCCGACCACCAGATGGCAGGCGGCAGTGCGGCCATCTGCAACCTGACGGAGCTGAGGCACGCTTGTGCGGCAGATATCGGTCGCCAGCGGACAGCGAGGATGAAAGGCACATCCGGACGGACGATTGGCCGGGTTCGGCGGCTCGCCCTGCAGGATCACGCGCCCTTTGAGAGGTTTTCCCGGCACCGGCACGCTGGACACCAGAGCCGTGGTGTAGGGATGCAGCGGTGCTGAGAAAATGACATCGGACGAAGCTTCTTCGACGATCCGTCCCAGATACATGACGGCAACCCGGTCAGCCATGTTGCGCACCACCTTCAGGTCATGACTGATGAACACCATGGCGATGCCGTTCTTTTCCTGTAGGTCGCGCAGCATGTTGACGACCTGCGCCTGGATCGACACATCCAACGCCGAAACCGGTTCGTCGCAGACGAGAAGTTTCGGGCGTGATGCGAGTGCGCGGGCAATCACGACGCGCTGGCGCTGTCCGCCGGAAAGCTCATGCGGATAACGATCCGCCTGATCGGGACGCAGGCCCACGGCGGTCATCAGTTCGGCCACGCGGGTCCCGCGATGTTCCTTCGGCACCAGCTTGTGGATCGCAAGCGGCTCACCGATCTGCTCTGCTATCGTCAGCCGCCGATCGAGAGCAGCGAGCGGGTCCTGATAGACGAGCTGCATCCTGGCCCGTAACGCGCGCCATTCCGGCGTGCCGAGCTTCGGCATCGGCTTGCCTTCAAAAAAGGTCTCACCTTCCTGCGACGGGTCGATGCCGAGCAACATGCGCCCAAGTGTCGACTTGCCTGAACCGGATTCGCCGACCACGCCAAGCGTTTCGCCCGGCATGACAGTGAGATTGATGCCATCAACGGCGCGCACCGGCGTCGCCTTGCCGAACATGCCTTGGCGAACCTCATAGGTCCTGACCAGATCTTTCGCTTCAATCAAAGGAGCATTCGCAGTATGGGAAATCACGCTACGGCCTCCGCAACGCGGCTTGCCGCAACAGTCGCCAGATCGGAGGACTGGCTGACCGGGTGAAAACAGGAAAGAAGGCGGCCATCATCCATCGGAGAGAGATTAGGCCTGCGGCTGCGACAGTCTATGGCAGCATGCGAGCATCGTGGCGAGAAGGCGCAGCCTTCCGGCAGATCGCGAGGATGGGGAACGGTGCCCGGAATGGGGATCAGCCGTTCGCGCGGACCATCAAGCCGTGGAATGGCATCGAACAGGCCACGCGTATAGGGATGGCGCGGATTGTCGAACAGTGCCTCGATCGTGCCCTGTTCGACGATGCGGCCGGCATACATGACGCAGGCGCGTTCGCAGACCTGGGAAACGGCACCGAGATCGTGGCTGATGAAAATCGTCGCCATGCCGGTTTCGGCGCGAAGCTCGATCAGGAGGTCAAGAATCTGCGCCTGAATGGTCGCGTCGAGTGCCGTGGTCGGCTCATCAGCCACCAGCAGGTCAGGTTCGCCGGCAAGCGCCATGGCGATCATCAGGCGCTGACACTGGCCGCCGGAAAATTCATGCGGAAAAAGATCAAAACGCCGGCGTGCATCGGGAATACCGACCATGTCCATCAGCCGCAGCGCTTCGGCCTTTGCCGCCTGGCCGGTCAAGGCACGGTGAAGGACGAGCGCTTCGGTAATCTGACGGCCGATCTTCAGAACGGGATTGAGCGAGCTAGATGGATCCTGAAAGATCATCGCGATCCGTTTGCCGCGCACACTTTCGAGTACGCTGCGCGGAGTGCCGAGGATCTCCTGTCCGTCGACGCGCACCGAGCCGGCAACCGTTGCCTTGCCCGGGAGCAGACCGAGTGCTGCAAGCCATGTGACCGACTTACCGCAGCCGGATTCGCCGACAAGGCCGATCGCCTCACCACGGCCGACCGTGAGATCGATACCGTGCAGCACCTGGATACCGTCAAAAGCAACCTTCAGGTCGCGCAGTTCCACGAGGTTGTTGGAAACCATCGGAGCTCATCTCCATTTCAGCAATAGAAGACGCCGGCCGCTGGGGGCGGCCGGCGCGCGATATCGAACGGTTAGGAGGCGTTCCAGTTACCAGTGCGGAAATCCATGGCGAAAGCCGGGGCGGCCTTCCACTTCAGCGAGGACTTCATGCCGGTGAAGACGGCGTTCTGGTGCAGGACCTGATAGGCAGGGTCTTCACGTTCGGCGATATCCAGCATGCGGGTGATTGCTTTCTTGCGAAGATCGCGATCGGTGGAGGTTTCCATGACGACGGAGAGCTTGTTCAGCTCCTCGTTGCTCCAGTCCTTCTTCTGCTGGGCTTCACCGTTCGGGCCGAACTGGACGACAAGCGGGGTGATCGGATCGTTGATCGTGTTCGAAGCCGACCAGTCACGTACACCCTTGACGCCTGCCGGGTCGTGGATCTGCGCCCAGTTTTCCTTCATCTGGATCTCGACATTGAGACCGACCTGCTTCCACATCTCAACCATGATCTGCGCATTGGCAGTCTGGTTGGTGTAGTAGTTGTTGAGCAGGCGATAGGGGATCGCATCACCCTTGTAGTTGGCTTCCTTGAGAAGCTTCTTGGCGAGATCCGGATTGTACTCCGGTGCTGCCCAGCCTTCGACGAACATGTTCGAGGTCTTGAAGGATTCGAACTGCAGGCCGGCAGGAACCACGGTCTGACCGGCCCAGAGTGCCTCAACGATCGCCTGGCGATCGATCGAATGGGTCATGGCGCGGCGAACCAGCGGGTTTGCCAGAATGGGGTTCTGGGTATTGAAAGTAGAAACGCGATGGTTCCAGATCGTTGAGCTCTGCACTTCAAGGCCGGGAGCAGCCTTGACCGTGGCAATCTGATCCGGCGGCAGGTCGCAGGCAAAGTCATATTCGCCCGACAGAAGGCCGTTGACGCGGGACGCCACTTCCGGAACCTCGACGAAACGGATCTGCTGCAGCGGCGGACGACCACCCCAGTATTCATCGAAGGCAACCAGCGTCAGCGAGACGTCCGGCTTGTATTCGCCAACCATGTAAGGGCCGGTGGTGATCGGCTTGCGCGCCCAGTCAGTATAGCTTTTGGCTTCATCCCAGGAACGGCGGCTGGTGATCTGGCTGCCGAAGGAATAAAGACGGCCTTCAAGCGTCACGTCCGGCGTCGCATTGTGGAAACGGACAGTGTACTTGTCCACCACTTCGACGCCGGTGAGTGCCGGCCACAGGCGACGGGCAACGCCCGGAACGATCGCCGGCAGTTCCTTGACCGTGGTCGGCTTGTTATCGGCTTCAAAGATGGTCTTGCCGCCGACCGGTTCGGTATTGCCGAACACGCGCTCCTTCGAGAAAGAGAAGGCAACATCTTCGGCGGTCAGCTCGTCGCCGTTATGGAACTTCACACCCTGGCGCAGCTTCAGTTCCAGCGTCTTGTCGTCAATACGCTTCCATTCGGTGGCCAGACCCGCAACCGGACCCTGATTGCCCATCCAGTCACGGTTAATCAGGCCTTCCCAGAGGTTAGGGAAGAACACGCGTTCGCCGACGTTGGACTGTTCATTCCAAACATCGAGCGTGTTGTTGTTGGTGATCTTCTGTACGGCGATCGTGATCGACGGACGTGCACCCTGGCTGAACGACATGCGTGGCAGGATGATGGTGCCGGCCGCAGCAGACATCAGTCCCAGCGCATGGCGACGGTTGATAGAAAGCATGGATCTCTCCTGTTGAACCAAATGAACGATATGGGCGCGCGGACGCCTTCGCCGGTCGGGAGGACCTCGGCGTCGGGCGTCGCATGGAAATCGACAGACAAAATTTCGTCAGGAGGCCGTGGTTGATGAAAGCCGCTTTACCGCCCCGCCGACTTCGCGTAGCTCTAGGTTACAAATGTTACGCTGATGTGACATTTGGGCGGGAGGCAACATGTCCAATCAGCAGCTCATGGTAAGAGCGTCGTGGCTTTATCACGTGGAAGGATTGACGCAGGCGCAGATTGCCGAGCGGATGCTGCTCACACGCCGCAAGGTCAACGAGCTGCTCTCAGCAGCGCTTGATCAGGGTGTCGTCAAGATCAGCTTCAACTCTCCACTGACCGAAAACATCGAGCTGGAGGCTGAGCTGCGGCAGCGATTTGGCCTGACTGACGTGGTCATCGTTCCGACTCCCGAGGACAAAAAACAGATGGCGACCGTGATCGGTCGCGCGGCTGCAATGTTTCTGGAGCGACTGATCCAGGCAAGCGAGCCGGCGTCACTTGGGGTCGGTTGGGGCGCAACGCTACGCGAGACCGTCCACCATATGGCGCCGGCGAATGTACCGAACGTCAAGGTTCGATCGATGATGGGTGGCTTGACGCGCGGCTCGGAAATCAACACGTTCGAAATCGTGCGGCGCTTCGCCAAGGTCATGAATGCGGAATGTCACTATCTGGCAGCACCGATCTATGCGGACGATCCGGCTTCGCGTGACACGATCGTTGCGCAGACGGTGTTCCAGAGCCTGCTTCAAGAAGCAACCGCGGTAGATGTCTCTATCCTCAGCATCGGCGACATTTCACCGGAATCGCTTCAGGTCCGATACGGCCTGCCCACTGGTACCAATGTTGGGAAATTGACGGATGCCGGTGCTGTCGGCGATCTTCTGGGACGATATCTCGATGGTAATGGCCAGGAGATTGATCACCCCTTGAACCGGCAGGTCATATCTCCATCGATCGACGATTATCGCCGAATTCCAACACGGATCATTGCGTCTGGAGGAGCGCATAAGAGGGCGATTTTGAATGCGTGCCTCCGTGCAGGCCTGGCGACCACCGTGATTACCGATACGGATAGCGCTTATCGCCTGTTGGGCAGGAACCTATCTGAATAAGCGGTGAGGCTCGACAATCACATTTATCATCTACGGCGAGCGAGCTGCGGCATGACCTGGCTTCGAGCCAATTCATGAATTTTAAGCATAAGTTCATGCCGTATCCAGCGCCTAATAGAATGACTGCTTAAGGTTTACATCTCCATCCACGGTGAGGTGATCGCCAGCGAAAACTGGCCGGAAGACACCCGCTCGTTATTGTCCGTGAATGGAGACAGGATATGAAAAAGCGCGTCCTCGGAAAGGCCGGCCTTGAAGTGTCGGCACTCGGTTTTGGCTGCATGGGGCTGGATTTTGGTTATGCCAACAAGGTCAGCAAAGAGGAAGGCATCACCCTGATCCGTCAGGCGGTCGAACGCGGCGTAACGTTTTTCGACACGGCTGAGGTCTACGGCCCCTTTACCAACGAGGAAATGGTCGGCGAGGCATTGAAGCCTTTCCGCGATCAGGTCGTCATCGCCACCAAGTTTGCCTTCAACTTCGTCGACGGCAAGCAGTCCGGCCTGAACAGCCAGCCGGCGCATATCAGGCAAGCCGTCGAAGGCAGCCTGAAGCGCCTCGGCGTCGAGGTGATCGATCTGCTCTATCAGCATCGCGTCGATCCCAATGTGCCGATCGAGGATGTCGCCGGCACGGTGAAAGACCTGATTACCGAGGGCAAGGTCAAGCATTTCGGCATGTCGGAACCGGGCGCCAACACCGTGCGCCGCGCCCATGCGGTGCAGCCGGTCACCGTGCTGCAGAACGAGTATTCGCTGTGGACCCGCGGTGTCGAGACCAACGGCATTCTTGAGACCTGCGAGGAACTCGGCATCGGCCTCGTTCCCTACAGCCCGCTCGGTAAGGGGTTCCTCACCGGCGCTATGAACAAGGATACGAAGCTCGGCGAAGGCGATTTCCGCAATATCCTGCCGCGTTTCACGCCGGAGGCGATGGAGAAAAACCAGGCGCTGGTCGATCTTTTGAAGACGATTGCCGATGAAAAGGGTGGTACGCCTGCCCAGATCGCGCTTGCATGGCTTTTGGCGCAGAAGCCATGGATCGTTCCGATCCCCGGTACCACCAAGCTGCACCGGCTCGAAGAGAACCTAGCAGCCGCGGATGTCGAACTGACATCGGGTGAGCTTGCACGGATAGAAAAAGCCGCCGCCGAGATCCGGATCGAGGGTGAGCGTTATCCCGAACATCTGCTCAGGACGACCGGTCTCTAACATTCCCGCATTATTTCAGGCCGGCAGGAGCAGCATGCCCTGCCGGGCGCTGGCACTTATCCGGCAACAGGACACCCACACCCTCATGCCATCCCAAACTCAGCTCTGTTCGGCGGATACCATCATCGACAGCGCCCCCACACCGCACACGCAGCGCTGGCAGGTGCTCGCCATCCTCAGCGCATTGATGGGCTTTGCGTCGATCTCGACCGATTTTTATCTGCCGGCGATGCCGGAAATGGCCGATCAGCTGGGCGCAGATGCAGGCAGTGTCGAGTTCACCATTTCAGGCTTCCTGATCGGCTTCAGCCTTGGACAGCTTTTATGGGGAGCCCTGAGCGACAAATACGGTCGGAGGATTCCGGTTGCGATCGGCCTTGTCCTGTTCGTCATCGGTTCGATCGGCTGTGCGCTCTCGGCAAGCGTTGAGGAGATCATTCTGTGGCGCATCCTGCAGGCGATAGGCGCCTGTGCGGGTGTGGTTCTGTCACGTGCCATCGTCCGTGATCTCTATCAGGGCGCGCGCGCCGCACAGATGCTCTCGACGCTGATTGCCGTGATGGCAATCGCCCCGTTGCTGGGGCCCATCCTCGGCAGCCAGATCGCGGCCATCGCCGGTTGGCGCGCAATATTCTGGGTGCTGGTACTGCTCGGGCTTTTGGCGCTCGTAGGTCTTTTCACCTTGCCGGAAACATTGCCGGCCGAGCGGCGGAGTACGGAGCCACTGACAGGGGCATTCCGTCGTTACGCGAACCTGCTCACCCATAAGAAGATCATCGGTTATGCCGGTACGGGCGCCTTCTTCTACTCGGGCATGTATGCCTATATCGCCGGAACCCCGTTCGCCTTCATCACCTACCACAAGGTTCCGGTCGAATATTGCGGGCTGCTTTTCGGTTCAGGCATCATCGGCATCGTCATCACCAACCTGATCAACGCGCGGCTCGTCCATCGCTTCGGCATGAACCGGATTCTGGCAGGTGGTACGGGTTTTGCGATGCTCTCGGGCATCGTCCTTGCGATAAATTCCTATTTCGATTTCGGCGGATTATGGGGGCTTTTCCTACCGCTTCTGGCTTTCGTTTCCGTCACCGGCTTCGTCGTCGCCAATTCGATCGCCGGTGCGATGGCCGATTACCCCGAACAGGCCGGCTCGGTTTCGGCGCTTGTCGGCGCCATTCAATATGGCAGCGGCATTGCCGGGTCGGGATTGGTCGGCGCTCTTGCGGACGGCACGCCCTGGCCGATGGGCTGGGTGATCGCGGTGATGGCGACAGGTGCAGCACTCTGCGCCTGGCTCGTCATCTCGACATCTTCGAAGGACTGATCAAACCTCTCATCCGTTCCCGACAACAAAGTTGAAATCAGAAGGAAGCACATAATGCTTGCGACAATTCTCCATGGTCCCGGCGACGTTCGCTGCGAGGAAGTCTCCGAACCGAAGATCCTCAAGCCGACGGATGCCATCATCAAACTGTCGGCATCCTGCATCTGCGGATCGGATCTGTGGCCCTATCGCGGCGCCAACGAAGTCACCGCACCGCTCTCCATGGGCCATGAATATTGCGGCGTGGTGGTTGAAGTCGGCGGTGCGGTCAGAAACGTCAAGCCGGGTCAGTTCGTCGTCGGCTCCTTCTGCCTCTCTGACAATACCTGCCCGCATTGCCGCTTCGGTTTCCAGTCGTCCTGCGAGCAGCGCGAGTTCATGACCGGCGCTCAGGCGCCCTATGCCCGCGTGCCTCTGGCCGACGGAACGCTTGTCGCAACCGCCGACCTGCCCGCCGACGATCTGATCCCGAGCCTTCTTGCCACCTCCGACGTGCTGGGGACCGGCTGGTATGCGGCCGACGCGGCAGGCGTCCAGGAGGGATCGACCGCCGTCGTCGTGGGTGACGGCGCTGTCGGCCTGATGGGCGTTCTCGCCGCCAGACAGATGGGTGCCGAACGCATCATCGCGATGAGCCGCCACAAGACCCGCCAGGATCTGGCGATGGAATTCGGCGCAACCGATATCGTTTCTGAACGTGGTGACGCAGGCGTGGCCCGCATCAAGGAACTGACCGAGGGCGTAGGTGCTGCTTCCGTTCTGGAATGCGTCGGAACGCAGGAATCCATGTCCCAGGCGCTCGCCTGCGCCCGTCCGGGCGGCAAGATCGGCTTTGTCGGTGTTCCGCATGGCGTGACATTCGACGGCCAGAACCTGTTCTTCCAGCAGAAGAGCCTGCTTGGCGGCCCCGCCCCGGTGCGCCGCTTCCTACCCTATCTGATGGATCTGGTTCTCGACCGCACGATCAATCCCGGCAAGGTTTTCGACCTCGAACTGCCTTTGGCCGACGTGGCGGAGGGATACAGGGCGATGGACGAGCGCCGGGCGATCAAGACACTGCTGCGTTTCTAAAACTCCTGCGCTTCTAAAAAGAGACCGGTCGCGTCGCCGATATCGATGGCGCGACCGGCCGACCATTCATGAACCCGTCGCATAGGCCCAATCGGTTTCAACCATCTAATCCTGCGGCAATTCCGGCCCACATCAAGGGCGGGAAATCCGCGCTTTTGGCCAACCGACACCGTATGAAGAGGAAAATCCGGATGAAGAACATCGCCGCCAGCATCGCCATGTCCACGCTCGCCGTCACAGGCGTCGAAGCCCAGGAGGAACGGCGGCGCGTCGCTCCGCCGGCGGTCTATGACGTTGCACCGGGGCTTGGCCATTTCACCGATAGCGTCCTCTTCGGCGAGGTGTGGGAGCGAACCGAACTTGCGCCCCGCGACCGCAGCCTCGTGACGGTCGCGGTTCTCGTTTCCACCGGCAAGTCGGCACAGATCGGCAGCCATGTGCGGCGCGCGCTCGATAACGGTGTAAAGCCCGAGGAGATCGGTGAACTGATCACCCAACTCGCGCTTTATTCCGGCTGGCCCAATTCGATTTCAGCGGTGCAGGAAGTCGCCCAGGTCTTCGGTGAACGCAATATCGCGCCGGTGAGAAACAGCGATGCCGCACGCATCGAACTTGAAGCGGCGGCGGAAGCTGCCCGTACCGCGACGGTCAATACGGCGGTCGCTCCGACTGCCCCTGCCCTTGCCGACCTGACCAACCGCGTGCTGTTCGGTGATCTCTGGCAGAGGCCGGATATTTCCGCCCGCGACCGAAGCCTGATTACCATGGTCGCACTCGTGGCGATCGGCCAGCCGGAACAGCTGCCATTTCACGCCAACCGCGCGATGGATAACGGCCTGAGCGCTTCCGAGGCATCCGAAGCGATAACCCATGTCGCCTTTTATGCAGGCTGGCCACGCGCCATGTCCGCAGTCCCTGTGCTGAAGGCGGTCTTCGAAAGCCGTAACGCTGCGGCTCAAGCAAAGCCGACACAAGTCAAATCCCAAGGAGCAGACATGGACCTTCAGGTCACACGCGCCAACAGCAATTCCGGCCCCGGGCCGGACGCCTATTTCACCGGAGAAGTGAGCGTTGCCGGCCACTACAAGGGCACCGATCCGGCGCGCATCAGTGGCGCAACCGTTTCCTTCTCGGCCGGCGCGCGCACCGCATGGCATACCCATCCTCTCGGACAGACGCTTTTCATCACCTCCGGCAAGGGCTGGGTGCAGAAGGAAGGCGGCCCGGTCGAAACGGTCGGTCCCGGTGATGTCGTCTGGATCCCGCCGCATCTGAAACATTGGCATGGCGCGTCCGCCGATGAAGCCATGACGCATTTCGCCGTGGCCGAAGCCGAAAACGGCAGCGTCGTCACCTGGATGGAAAAGGTCTCCGACGAGGATTACGCCAAGGCCGGTGCCATAGACTGACGAAACCGGGAGCCGGAGGCGGTCGATCATGGGAACAGAATTGCCGAGAAGAAACCTGCTGAAGGCTCTGCCTCTGACGGCCGCCGGCCTGGTGCTGGCAGCATCCGAGACATCGGCCGATCAGCGTCCTGCTGAAGCGGGGCGCATCCTCGTCGCCTATTATTCGCGAACGGGAAACACCGCCGTCATAGCCCGCCAGATCAGGCGGGCTATGGATGCAACGCTGTTCGATATCAAGACGGAGACGCCCTATCCGGAGGATTACGAAGCGACGGTCGAACAGGCACGCCGCGAAACGCAGTCGCAATATCTGCCGCCGCTCGGGCATTTCGTCGCCGATATCGGTCGCTACGATACCGTCTATCTGGGCATGCCGATCTGGGGCATGACCGCCCCGCCGGTGATCCGCTCGTTCCTTCGCGCCCACGACCTCTCCGGCAAAGTAGTCATTCCCTTCATCACCCATGGGGGATATGGGCTGGGCAACAGTATCGACGTGCTGCGCGCCCATATGCCGGGCGCCGACCTGCGCCCGGCCTTTTCGATGGAGGCGGACCAGGAGCGCAAAACCCTGGAGCAGGTCTCCAGCTGGCTGGTGGAAAACTAGCTCAGCTCGCCATTCCTATTCCGCCGCCATATAACCTCCCGCCGTCGGCGTCACGACCGTGACGGCTTCGCCCGCCTCGATCAGCGTCTGGGCGCAGCCGGCAAGTTCTTCCACCGAGCCGTCGAGACGGCGCACGGTGGTGAGGCCGAGTTCGCCCTCTCCGCCACCGGCAAGCCCATGCGGCCGGATCGTGCGATGTGACGAGAGAATGGCGCAATCCATCTTTTCGAGAAAGCGGATCGTCCGCTTCGTGCCGTCACCGGCCGAAAACGCACCCCTGCCGCCGGATGCTTCACGGATATGAAAATCTTCCAGCAGCACCGGATAACGCGTCTCGAGAATTTCCGGGTCGGTCAGGCGGGAATTGGTCATGTGAACATGCACCGCATCCGTACCGGCAAAACCGGTGCCGTCGTTGAACCGGCCTGCGGGCGAGCCGGAGCACAGGGTTTCGTAATACTGGTAGGTGGCGTTGCCGAAAGTGAGATTGTTCATCGTTCCCTGGCTGGCAGCAATCGCGCCCAAGGCGCCGAACAGCGCGTTGGTGACATGCTGCGAGGTCTCCACATTACCCGCAACGACCGCTGCCGGATATTGCGGCTTGAGCATCGAGCCATCCGGCACGATGATCCTGATCGGCTTCAGGCAGCCGGCATTCATCGGGATCGAGCTTTCCACCATGACGCGGAAGACATAGAGAACCGCCGCCCGTGTCACGGGCTCGGGCGCGTTGAAATTGTTCTTTTTCTGCTCGCTGGTTCCGGTGAAATCGACGGTCGCCTCGCGCTTCGCTCTATCGACGGTGATCTTCACCCTGATCGTACTGCCCTGGTCGGTCGCATAGGAGAATTCGGCATCGCCGAGCTTTTCCAGAACCCGGCGAACGCTCTCTTCCGCGTTATCCTGCACATGGCCCATATAGGCCTGAACCACATCCAGGCCGAATTGCGCGATCATCTTGCGCATCTCGTGCACGCCCTTTTCGTTGGCGGCGATCTGGGCGCGAAGGTCGGCAACGTTCTGGGCAACGTTGCGGGCCGGATAGGGGTGATCGGAAAGCAGCTTCGTGATGCCCGCCTCGTCGAACCTGCCGCGATCGACAAGCAGGACGTTGTCGAACAACACGCCTTCCTCATCGACCGTCGTCGCAAGCGGCGTCATCGAGCCGGGAGCCGTACCGCCGACATCAGCATGGTGACCGCGCGAGGCAACGTAGAACAGGATTTTTTCAGCTGCCTCATCGAAAACCGGCGTGACCACCGTGATATCCGGCAGATGCGTCCCGCCATTATAGGGCGCGTTGAGCGCGAACACGTCGCCGGGACGGATCCTGCCCTTGTTCTGCGCGATGATGCTTTCGACAGAACGGTCCATCGAGCCGAGATGCACCGGCATATGCGGAGCATTGGCGACAAGCGCACCGTTTTCGTCGAACACCGCGCAGGAGAAGTCCAGCCGTTCCTTAATATTGACCGAAGACGCCGTGTTCTGCAGCGTCACGCCCATCTGCTCGGCAATCGACATGAACAGGTTGTTGAAGACCTCGAGCAGGACCGGATCGGCCTGAGTGCCGACCGCCTTTGCACGGGAAAGCTCCGCGACGCGTTTCAGCACCACATGGTTGAGTTTTGTGATCTCGAAAGCCCAGCCATCCTCGACGACGATCGTCTGATGCGGTTCGACGATCAGGCAGGGGCCATTGGCTCGGGCACCAGGTGAAATGTCGGCACGGCGATAGATGGGAGCATCGCGCCAGGCTCCGCCGGAGAAGAATTTCGTCGCTTCCGTGGATGTTGGCGCTGCAGTCTCCAGCGCGAATTCCGGCTCTGAACTATCCGCCCCGCCGCCGATCGCCTCGACTTCATAGGCTTCGAAAATGATCTCGCGATTCTCGAAGATGAAACCGAACTGCTTCCTATGCGCCGTCTCGAAAGCGGCAGTCATCTCGGCTGCATCGGAAACAGCGATGGACAGGGTCGTATCCGTGCCCTGATACCGCAGATGGGCGCGATGCAGGACTTCGATATCCGTCTCCGCCACGCCCTGACTCTTCATTTCGCCAAGCACGGCCGCCGTCAGCTCATCACGAACCAGGCCCAGCGATGCAAGTGCCGCCGCAAGACCTTCAGAGATCGTGCGCTGGCGGGTGGCGCGGATATCGGCAAGCCCCATGCCATAGGCCGACAGAATGCCGGAAAACGGATGGATCAGCACGGTCGAAATGCCAAGCGCATCGGCCGTCAGGCAGGCATGCTGACCGCCGGCACCGCCGAAGCAGGTCAGCGCATAATGCGTGACATCATAACCGCGCTGAACGCTAATCTTCTTCACCGCATTCGCCATGTTTTCCACCGCAATGGCGAGAAAACCGTCGGCCACCTGTTCGGGCGAGCGGCCATCGCCGACCACCTCGGCCATCTCCTCGAAAGCCTTGCGGACGGCCGCTGCATCGAGCGGCTGGTCACGGTTGGGACCGAAGATTTTCGGGAAAAGATCGGGAGAGAGCTTGCCGAGCATCACGTTTGCGTCGGTGACGGTGAGCGGCCCGCCGCGGCGGTAGGCCTTCGGTCCGGGATTGGCGCCGGCGGAATCCGGGCCGGCGCGAAAACGGCCATTCTCGAAATGCAGGATCGAGCCACCACCGGCAGCAACAGTGTGGATCGACATCATCGGCGCGCGCATGCGCACGCCTGCGACCTCCGTCTCGAAGGAGCGTTCGAGTTCTCCGTCATAGTGGGAAACGTCTGTCGACGTTCCGCCCATGTCGAAGCCGACCATCTTGTCGACCCCGGCAAGCCGTGATGTCTCCACCGCGCCAACCACACCGCCGGCGGGACCGGAAAGGATCGCATCCTTGCCCTGAAACAGCCGTGCGGCGGTGAGGCCGCCGGAAGACTGCATGAACATCAGTTGCGGGCCATCGTCACCCGACCCGTTCGCATCCGCCCCGAGTTCTTCCGCCACCTGCTCGACGTAACGGCGCAGGATCGGCGACAGATAGGCATCGACCACCGTCGTATCACCGCGGCCGACAAGCTTGATCAGCGGTGAGACTTGGTTGCTGACGGAAATCTGGGTAAAGCCGATCTCGCCGGCAATACGCGAGACAAGCTGCTCGTGAGCCGGATACCGATAGGCATGCATGAAGACGATGGCGATGGCGCGGTAACCGGCATCGAACTGCGCCTGCAGGTCGGTGCGGACGGTTGCTTCATCCGGCACCGCCTCGACCTGGCCATCAGCACGGACACGCTCGCCGACTTCGACGACGGCGCTGTAAAGCAATTCGGGCTTGATGATCCTTTTGGCAAAGATGTCGGCACGGGCCTGATAACCGATCGCCAGCGCATCGCGGAAACCGCGTGTGGTGACGAGCAGCGTCTTTTCGCCCTTGCGCTCCAGAAGCGCATTGGTGGCGACCGTCGTGCCCATTTTTACCGCGCCGATCAATCCTGAGGGGATCGGCTCTCCGGTGGAGACACCCAGAAGCTCGCGAATGCCCTGCACCGCCGCATCCCGGTAAGCCTCCGGATTTTCCGAGAGAACCTTGTGCGCAACGAGGGTTCCGTCCGGTTTGCGACCGACGATATCGGTGAATGTACCGCCTCGATCGACCCAGAAATCCCACTTACTGCCGGTTGCGTTGCCAGCCATGCTGTCCCCCTTGGAAGCTCGATCTGACCCAACGAAAACAGTTCGTCGATAAAACGTCAATGATTAGTTGACAGGAAAATGCACAATGCTGCATCATGCCTATCGAACAGGCAAAGGGCCGCAAAGAGCCTTGCCTTCAACGGCAACCGAGGGGAAGCCACATGAGCGATTTCCGCATTTTCGAGCGGAGGACACGTCATGTCCGCCGCTGATCCGCACCACAGCATATTCCCCGAATGGCTCCGCAAGGGGCTGGATGGGTTGTATCTCGTCTCCGGCTGGCTGGCCGGGCTTTTCCTCATCTCGATCTTCGTCATCATGCTGGCGCTTTCCGCCGGCCGCCCCTTGGGCATCGACGTCCCGGCCGGTGACGACTTCGCCTCCTGGGCGATGGCGGCTTCCGCCTTTCTCGGCCTGGCGCATACTTTTCGTTCAGGAGAAATGATCCGCGTCGGCCTGCTGATCGAGCGGATGACCGGACGTACCCGCCAGCTCTTCGAGGTCGTGGCCCTGCTGATCGGGTCTGCTGCTGCGGTCTATTTCGCCTGGTATGCGTTTGACATGAACCGCACCTCATGGGCGTTTAACGACCTAGCCCAGGGCGTGATCGCCATGCCTTTATGGATCCCGCAGATCGGCTTTTCCGGCGGTCTGATCATTCTTGCCGTCGCCATGGTCGACGAGCTTGTGCATGTGCTGTTCGGCGGCCTGCCCCGTTACGAAAAACCCGCGCCGGACACACCGGAAGAAGCCATCGAACGCGCCATCCAGAGCGGGGCCTGATCTCATGGGCACAGTCGAACTCGTCGAAATTTCCGGCATCATTCTGGTTGCCCTTCTCGCACTTCTGGCAAGCGGCGTGTGGATCGGCTTCTCGCTGCTGATCTGCGGCTTCATCGCCATGCTGTTCATGCCCGGCATCCCGATCGGCGCCGTGCTTGCCACCAATTCCTGGAGCAATGGCGCGTCGTGGTCGCTCGCAGCGCTGCCGCTTTTCGTCTGGATGGGCGAAATCCTGTTTCGGACAAAACTTTCAGAAGAGATGTTCCGCGGCCTCGCCCCCTGGCTCGGCTGGCTTCCGGGCCGGCTCATGCATGTCAACGTGCTCGGCTGCGGCCTGTTCGGCTCGATTTCCGGATCATCGGCGGCAACAACGGCGATGATCGCCAAGATCGCCCTGCCGGAACTGAAGAAGCGCGGTTATGACGAAATGGTCAGCCTCGGCTCGCTTGCCGGCGCCGGCACGCTCGGCATCCTCATCCCGCCGTCGATCACCATGGTCGTCTATGCGGTGGCCGCCAACGTCTCGATCATCCAGATTTTTCTCGCCGGCTTCCTGCCGAGCCTGATCGTGATGGTCCTCTATTGCGGCTATATCGCCGTCTGGTCGCTGCTCAACCCGGACAAGACGCCGCCTGCCCCGCCGAAGATGAGCTTCAAGGAAAAGCTGAAGGAATCGGCCAACCTCATCCCGGTCACGCTGCTGATCATCCTCGTCTTCGCAACGCTGCTGCTCGGCTGGGCGACGGCAACGGAATGCGCTGCATGGGGCGTACTCGGCTCGCTCGGTATTGCCGCATGGTCGAGGTCACTGACCTGGAAATCCTTCTGGGACAGCGTCATGGGCGCAACCCGGCTGACCTGCATGATCATGCTGATCCTCACCGGCGCCGGCTTCATGTCGATCGCCATGGGTTATACCGGCATTCCGAACGCGCTGGCCGCCTGGGTCGACAGCTTCAACCTCAGCCCCTTCGCGCTGATCGCCGTCCTGACGGTCATGTACATCCTGTTGGGTGCGGCGCTCGACGGTCTTTCGATGATCGTATTGACCACCGTCGTCGTCTTGCCGATGATACAGCAGGCCGGTTTCGATCTTGTCTGGTTCGGCATCTTCCTCGTGCTGATCGTCGAAATGGCCGAGGTCTCGCCGCCTGTCGGCTTCAATCTCTTCGTGCTCCAGACGATGAGCGGCCGTGACAGCCTGACGGTAGCGAAGGCTTCGTTACCGTTCTTCTTCCTGCTCGTGGCGACAGTCGCCATCATCACGGTCTTCCCGGAAATCGTGATGGTTCTGCCGCAAATGGCGTTTCCGGGATAACAAGAGAGGGAACTGACAAGATGAACGTAACTGCAAGATTTGCGCGATGGGGCCTCGCTGCTGCCGCCCTTCTCGCCACCACCGCACCGTCCTTCGCAGCCAATTGGGTCCTGCCGTCGGCCTACCCGCCGGCAAACTACCATGTCGAGAACCTCAACCAGTTCGCCAAGGATATCGACGAGGCGACCAAGGGCGAGTTGAAGATAACCGTCCATCCGAACGCCTCGCTGTTTAAGGCACCGGATATCAAGCGCGCCGTCCAGACCGGCCAGGCGCAGGTCGGCGAAGTTCTGCTGTCGCTGCATGAAAACGAAAACCCCGTCTTCGGCCTCGATGTCGTGCCCTTCCTGGCAACCAGCTTCGATCAGTCGAAGAAGCTTTACGACGCTTCCAAGCCGGCTATCGAACAGGCGCTCGACAAGCAGGGTCTGAAGCTTCTCTACACCACACCGTGGCCGCCGCAGGGCATCTTCACCAAGAAGGACGTCAATTCCGTTGCCGACCTCAAGGGCCTCAAATGGCGCGCCTATAATGTCGGCACGTCGCGCATTGCTGAAATCGTCGGCGCGCAGCCGGTCACCGTCCAGGCCGCCGAACTGCCGCAGGCACTGGCCACCGGCGTGGTCGACGGTCTGATGACCTCATCGGCGACCGGTGTCGATTCGAAGATCTGGGAATCGCTCACCCACTATTACGACACGCAGGCCTGGATCCCGAAGAACGCCATCTTCGTCAACAAAGCCGCCTTTGCGGCACTCGATCCCGCCACGCAGAAGGCCGTGACCGATGCGGCGGCGGCGGCCGAAACCCGTGGCTGGGCGCTCGCCGCCGAGAGGACAAAGTCTTATATGGACACGCTCAAGAAGAACGGCATGCAGGTCCTTGGGCCGAGCGCCGAACTGAAGACTGGCCTGTCGGAAGTCGGCGCCAAGCTGACGGAAGACTGGTCAAAGAAGGCCGGAGCCGACGGCCAGGCCATTCTCGACGCATACAAGAAATAATCGGATGGCGCTGCGGCGACCATGCCGTGGCGCCTTTCCTTCGCGGGAGAGGAGGGATCATGTCACAGGAAAAGCAGCCTCTGGCGGAGCATAGCCTCGGCCCCATCGTATCCTCGGAACATCTGGCAAGCGGCGCGCTGCCCGCACTCTCCGAGATCGAGTTCGGCCTCGTCATGCTCAACCACGCCTTCAGCCGCTGGATGGTCCGCTGCATGGCAGCAGCCGGCGTGCCGGATCTGTCGCCGGTCGATATCCTCGTCCTGCACAACATCAACAGCCGCAACAAGCCGAAAACTCTCGCCGACATCGCCCTCGTCCTCAATATCGAGGACACGCATGTGGTTACCTACGCGCTGAAAAAGCTGGAGCGGATGAAGCTGATCAAGTCTGGCCGTCGCGGCAAGGAAAAGCTGGTAATGGTCACCGAAGCCGGTGCCGATGCCTGCGCCCGCTACAAGGCGACCCGCGAGAGCCTGCTCGTCAAGTCGGTGCTGTCGACGGAGGTTGCGATAGACAGCCTGTCTCAAGTGGCCGCAAGGCTACGCGCGCTTTCCGGTCACTATGATCAGGCAGCGCGTGCCGCTGCGTCGCTTTGACCGGAGGTAAACCCCAAAAAAACCGATCAACGCACCAATCGTCGCACATAATAGATTCGGCCTGCCTTCAGGAAATTACGAGGCAGGCCGATTGATCAGATTACATTGCTGCAGGCGACAGCGTTACCGACGTGCCGGTGGCAGCAAGGTTGAGGCCGAGCTGGCCGGTCACACTTACCGTCTGCAGGTGGATCGATCCGGACGTGCCGCCGACCAGGATGTTTGCGCCGATGCCGGCACCAACCGTGGCTTCTGCCGTTGCGCCCTGATAAAGGCCGCCGAGCGAACCGTGGTGGTAGCCTGCGGTCGGCGCGAAGACCGCCCAGATCAAACGGCTGCGGGTCGTGAAGCCCAGATCGACACCCATCTTGCGAACGACGCCGGTATAGCGGTCAAGCGGCTCGCTGCCCATGGTCGACTTGAAGACGCAGTCTGCTTCCTTGGCGGAACCGAGAACGTAGCCAACACCGCCGCCGATCGAGCAATCCAGGTAACCGATGCGAACACCGCCGCGCTGATCATTTTCCTGATAGGTCGGCACGCTGTCGCGCCGGCTGATGACGTCGGCTGCGGATGCGGCCGTTGCAACGAATGCGACCGGGAGGGCTGCGAGGGCCACGGCAATTGTCTTTTTCATCCCTGTACTCCTTGTAATATTATGTTCATCCGTTCGGGTGCGGATGACACACAGCGATTACTAACGCATGTGGCAGAAGAATGATCCAAAGATATCGAAACACGAAATATCTCGTCCTGCGCGCCAACGTGACTGCGTGTATCAGGAGATTGTATCAGGGCTTGCGAGAACCAAGCCGAGCTTCTTGCTCACTGGTTTCACGCTCTCCCTCCTGGACAATGGCCAGCTTTGTCACCGACCCGGCAATATAACGATCACGGTTTGCGCCAGTTAGACGGATCCAGCGCTATGTCCAGGCATAGCGGACAATATGGAAAAAGACGGGCGCTGCAAAAACCAGGCTGTCGGCCCGGTCCAGCATGCCGCCATGGCCTTCGATCATGTGGCCCCAGTCCTTGACGCCACGATCCCGCTTGATGGCGGAAGCAACAAGGCCGCCGAAAAAGCCCATGACGCAGGAAAGTACTGCCAGCACTCCCGCTTCAATAGGCGAGAAGGGAGTAAGCCAGTAAAGCCCTGCGCCCATAAGCGAGGCACTGGCGATCCCGCCGATCAGTCCCTCCCAGGTCTTGGACGGCGAGATGCTGGGAGCAACCTTGTGACGACCGAAAAGCTTGCCGAAGACATATTGCAGCACATCGCTGCCCTGCACTGTCGCGATCAGGAAGGC
>Ga0058693_1000286_pt1 | contig 20806 bp, 16 predicted proteins | sample AgamicOrMarz_FD_55217 | JGI IMG/M metagenome (GOLD analysis project Ga0058693, IMG submission 55217) | Agave microbial communities from Guanajuato, Mexico - Or.Ma.rz | ecosystem: Host-associated > Plants > Phyllosphere > Phylloplane/Leaf | place: Guanajuato, Mexico | collected 2012-06-04 | reverse complement strand
GTCGACCAGTAACGCAGCGAATCCATCACCATCTGCAGCACGCGCGGATGCAGCAGATTGACCGTGTTGCCGCAGCCCGTGTCGTTGATGTGATGCCGCTCGTCGCCGGGAATCAGTCGATAGTAGCTCGCGTTGTCGAGGCCGCGCCACGAGACCGTCGGCCCCATTTCGTTGCCTTCGCACGTGTGGTTGTAGACCACGTCGAGAAATACTTCGATGCCGGCCGCGTGCAACTGGCGCACGGCAATGCGCATTTCGTCGAGCCGATGCGTGCTCAGATACGACGGCTCGGGCGCAAAAAACGCCGCCGTGTTGTAGCCCCAGTAATTGCGCAGGCCGCGCTCGACGAGAAAGCGGTCGTTCAGAAACGCATGAACGGGCAGCAGCTCAACGGCAGTCACGCCGAGCTTCAGCAGATGCTCGATAAATTCCGGCGACGACAGCGCGGCAAACGTGCCGCGCTCATGCTGACGCAGATCGGCGCGCAGCATCGACGCGCCGCGCACATGCGTTTCGTAGATCACAGTTTCGCCCCAAGGCACATTCGGGCGCTTGTCGTGCGACCAGTCGAACGCTTCGTCGATCACCACGCATTTCGGCATGGCAGGCGCGGAGTCGCGCCGGTCGATGGAAAGATCCGCGCGATTCGAATGCACGCGATAGCCGAACAGCGCGTCCGACCAGCGGAACTGTCCGACCAGTTTGCGCGCGTACGGATCGAGCAGCAGCTTGTGCGGATTGAAGCGATGCCCGTGCTGAGGCTGATACGGCCCATGCGCGCGAAAGCCGTAAGCGGTGCCCGGATGCGCGTTCGGCAGATAGCCGTGCCAGACCTCATCGGTGCATTCGGGCATCGGGTAGCGTCGGATTTCCTTGCGGCCGGTGGGATCGAACAGACACAGTTCGATTTTCTGTGCGTTCGCCGAGAACACCGCGAAGTTGACACCTAGACCGTCCCAACTCGCGCCGAGCGGATACGGCGAGCCGGGCAGAAGCCGGTCGGGCATTGCATGCGACATGGTTCCCCTTCCTTGTTCTGATTCGATGGAGCGCGAGCGCGGTGCTTCATGCGACGAGCGCGCGGCCTGTCATCGCACAGGCCGCGCGCTCGCCTTCTGCGGACTCGGGCGGAATCGGGCGGCGCTGCCGGATTCCGCGGTCAGTGCCGCTCAATCGGCGCGCAGCACGATCGTCGCCAGCGGCGGCAAGGTCAGTGAAGCCGAATGCGGCCAGCCGTGGCTCGANATCGCCTCGGTGTGAATCACGCCGCCGTTGCCCATGTTCGAGCCGCCGTACACGCCNGCATCCGTGTTCAACACTTCCGACCAGCGNCCTTCGCGCGGCAGGCCGATGCGATAGCCGACGCGCGGCACCGGCGTCATGTTGCAGGCCACGACGAGNTCGCGGCCCGCGCCGTCGGTGCGTCGATACGCGAACACGCTGTTGGCGCTGTCGTCGCCGATCAGCCANCCAAAGCCGCCTGGCTCGCTGTCGAGCAGATGCAGCGCCGGCTCGTCGTGATACAGGCGATTCAGGTCGCGCACCAGCAATTGCACGCCGTGATGATGCGCGTCGTCGAGCAGATGCCAGTGCGGCGACGCGTCGTGATTGAACTCGGCGATCTGCCCGAATTCGCCGCCCATGAACAGCAGCTTCTTGCCCGGATGCGTCCACATGAAGCCGAAATACGCGCGCAGATTGGCGAACTTCTGCCATGTATCGCCTGGCATCTTGCCGAGCAGCGAGCCTTTGCCGTGCACCACTTCGTCGTGAGAAAGCGGCAGCACGAAGCGCTCCGAATACGCGTACACCATGCCGAACGTCATGTTGTGGTGATGGTATTGGCGATACACCGGATCTTCGTGCATGTAGTGCAGCGTGTCGTGCATCCAGCCCATGTTCCACTTGAAATGGAAGCCGAGGCCGCCGTCTTCGACGCGCGCCGTCACGCCCGGCCATGCCGTCGATTCCTCGGCGATGGTGATCGCGCCAGGCACGCCCGGCACATAACCGACTTCATGATTCAAACGCTTGAGGAACGCAATCGACTCGAGATTCTCGCGTCCGCCATAGATGTTCGGCACCCACTCGCCGGCCGCGCGCGAGTAATCGCGATACAGCATCGACGCGACCGCATCCACGCGCAGGCCGTCGACGTGATAACGCTTCAGCCACGCGAGACCGGAGGCGACCAGGAACGCGCTCACCTCGTTGCGGCCGAGGTTGTAGATCATCGTGTTCCAGTCCTGGTGGTAGCCTTCGCGCGGATCGGCATGCTCGTAAAGCGGCGTGCCGTCGAACTCGATCAGACCGTGCGCGTCGTTTGGAAAGTGCGCGGGCACCCAGTCGAGAATCACGCCGAGCCCGGCTTCGTGTGCCTTGTTGACGAACGCGGCGAACTGCTCCGGCTTGCCGAAGCGCGCGGACGGCGCGAACTGCCCGAGCGGCTGATAGCCCCACGATCCGCCGAACGGATGCTCCGCGACCGGCAGAAATTCGACGTGCGTGAAGCCCATCGTTTTCACATACGGAATCAGGCGCTCGGCGAGCTCTTCCCAGTTGAGACCGCGCTGACCTTCTTCGGCGACGCGCAGCCACGACTCCGCATGCACCTCGTAGATCGAGATCGGCGAACGCGGCGTCTGCTTCGCGCCGCGCGACTGAATCCACTCGTGATCGGTCCACGGAAACTGCTCGATCTCGTCGACATGCGCGACCACCGACGCCGTGCCTGGCGGCTTCTCGCTTTGCATCGCGCAAGGGTCGGCCTTCAACGGCAGCGGATGACCATCGCGCGAGAGCAACTCGTATTTGTAGCGNGTGCCCGGCCCGACGCGCGGCACGAACAGTTCCCACACGCCNGCCTGATGACGCAGACGCATCGGATGACGACGGCCGTCCCACGCATTGAAGTCGCCGACCACGGAGACGCGCCGCGCATTCGGCGCCCACACGGCGAAGCGCACGCCGGGCACGCCGTCGATTTCCATCGGACGCGAGCCGAGGCATTCGAGCACCGCATACGGATCGCCGCCCGCGAGACGGCCGAGCGGTTCATCGCCGAGAACGGGGCCGTACGAGTAGGTATCCTCGATTTCCTGCACGACGCCACGCCAGTCGATGCGCAAGCGATACGGCGCCGCCGAACTCACGCGGCCCGCGAACAGGCCAGGACGCAACTGCTGAAGCTCGCCGAGCAGCGCGCCGTCGGCGCGCGAAATCACGCTGACGTGCGCGGCATTCGGCAACAGCGCGCGCACCACGGGACCGCCGTCGGTGTGATGCGGCCCGAGCTGCGAGAAAGGATCGGGATGGCGCGCCTCGACGAGCGCGTCGATGTCGAGCGGCTGGAGGCCTGCGGCCGGATCGTGTTCACTCATGATCGCCCTCGGCCGGATGAGGCGGTGTGGCGGCGTCTGGCGCCTGGGTTGAGGAATCGTGCGGCGCGCCGGTGTCGCCGAGCAGCCGGCTCGCGAGCGCCGCAAGGCCTCGCACCGGCAAGCTGAGCCACGTCGGACGGTTGGCCGCTTCGTAGCGGATTTCATACGCGGCNTTCTCGATCAGGAACAGATCGAGCAGCGCCTGCTCNGCCTCGGGCGCGACGAGCGGCGTCGGCGCTTCGGCGGTGGCCGCGCGGTATTCCTTCAGGAAGACGTTGGTGGCTTCCGCGCGGAAACGGTCGAACAGCGCGCGCTTGCGGTCCGCGGTCTGTTGCGGCGCGGCTTCCGTCGTGGACTGCGCCGCGGCGCTCGCATACGACAGCGAACGCATCAGGCCGGCGACATCGCGCAGCGGGCTCGACTTCTGCCGACGCTCTTCGAGCGAACGCGCGGGCTCGCCTTCGAAGTCGATCAGATACGCGTCGCCCTGCGCGACCAGCACCTGGCCCAGGTGGAAGTCGCCGTGAATGCGAATGCGCAGCGCCTGCGTGTCCGGCGCGATGAGCTTGTCGACAGCTTCGACGAGCGCTGCGCGCCGGTCGATCAGACTTTGCGCGAGCGCCTTCGTGTCCGCATCGAGCAACTGGTCGATGCGCGGCGCGAGCAGATCGAGCGCGCTTGCGAGCATCGACTGCGTGCCGTCGACCCACGCCTTCACCTGCTCGGCGCTCGTCGGTTCGGGGGCGAACGCGGGGTCGTCGGTTGGCGAAGCGAGCGCGACGTGCAACTCGCCAAGCCGTCTGCCGATGATGCCGGCCAACGCCGCGTAGCCTTCGAGCAGAATCGCCTCGTTGCCGCGATCGGGTGCCGACGAGGCTTCCGTATCGATCGTGATCGCGAGTTCGTCGACGGAGCGGCGCAGATAATCGAGCGACCAGTTCCACGCATCGCCCTGGTTGTCGACGAAGCCTTGCACGATCGCGAGCGTATGCGGCACGCCCTCGGGGTCGACGCGCACCACTTCGCCAAAGAGCGGCGCCGTGTTCGCATAGCCGAGTTGCGTCAGATAGCGGCTGATTTCCGCTTCCGGATGAATGCCGCTCACGAGACGCCGCACGAGCTTGAGCACCGCGGCATCGGCAATGATCAGCGAGCTGTTGCTTTGCTCNGCCGCNAGCCAGCGGATTTCGGGGCGTTCGCCGAGATTGTCGAGTTCCGCGAAACGGTCGGTTGGAATGAACCTGATTTCGCTCTTTTGCACGGTCGGCACGACCGCGCGTTCGCGCAATTTGCGCAGCACGCCGTGCGCGAAGATCGGCAGCGCGAACGCGTCGGTGAGATGCCCGACGTTGCGGCCGCGCCGCACGCGCGCCAACGCAAGCTGCAGAAAGAGCGGTGTCGTCGTCTCGCCGCCCCACGTGATCGCGATCGGCACCACGTAGCGTTCCGTGTGCTTGCCGACGTCCGCTTCGATTTCGGTGAACGCGAAGCCGCCGTTCGGGATCGTGGTCAACGCGGCGAGCCGCACCGCATGCATTTTCTGATCCTTCGATGCAAACCAGCGGCGCCGGCTCAACCACGAAGGCAGCACTTCCGATTCGAGCAGCCGCACGTTTTCAGGCGTCGGGCCGGCCTGGCCTTCGCGGATCACGATGGTCACGAATTCCGGCAACGGCTCGGGATGCGCCTGCGCCCACGTCGGACGCTGACCGCCTTCGCACAGCAGGAACCACAGGAAGCCATACGGCGGGAAGGTCAGCAGATAAGTCAATTGACCGATCGCGGGGAACACGGAATCGGCGGTCATTTCAATCGGCACCGCGCCGTTGAATTCCGACAGATCGAGTTCCACCGCTTGCGGCGCACGCGACAGATTCGCGACGCAAAGAATCGGCGGCTCGCCGGGCAGTTCGCGCAGATACGCGAGAATCTTGCGGTTCTCCGGCTTCAGGAAACGGATCGTGCCGCGCCCGAATGTCTGTTTCGCTCGACGCGTGGCGAGCATGCGCCGCGTCCAGTTGAGCAGCGAATGCGGATCGCGGCTTTGCGCTTCGACGTTGACCGCGTCAAAGCCGTAGAGCGAGCCCATCACCGGCGGCAGCACGAGTTGCTCGGGATCGGCGCGCGAGAAACCGCCGTTGCGATCCGACGACCATTGCATCGGCGTGCGCACGCCGTCGCGATCGCCGAGGTGAATGTTGTCGCCCATGCCGAGCTCGTCGCCGTAATAGATCACGGGCGTGCCGGGCATCGACAGCAGCAGCGAATTGATCAGCTCGATGCGGCGGCGGTCGCGCTCCATCAGCGGCGCGAGACGGCGGCGAATGCCGAGATTCAGGCGCGCGCGGCGATCGCTTGCGTAGGTGTTCCACAAGTAGTCGCGCTCGGAATCCGTGACCATTTCGAGCGTGAGCTCGTCGTGATTGCGCAGGAAAATCGCCCATTGATTCGACGGCGCGAGGTCCGGCGTTTGCCGCATGATGTCGGTGATCGGGAAGCGGTCCTCGCTCGCAATCGACATGTAGATGCGCGGCATCAGCGGGAAGTGGAAGGCCATGTGGCATTCGTCTTCGTCGCCGAAATATTCCTTCACGTCTTCCGGCCACTGGTTGGCTTCGGCAAGCAGCATGCGGTTCGGATACTCGGCGTCGATGGTCGCGCGAATCTTCTTCAGCACTTCGTGCGTTTCGGGCAGGTTCTCGTTGTTCGTGCCTTCGCGTTCGACGAGATACGGCACCGCGTCCAGACGCAGCCCGTCGATGCCCATATCGAGCCAGAAGCGCATGATCTGCAACACCTCGCGCAGCACCGCGGGATTGTCGAAATTCAGATCGGGCTGATGCGAGTAAAAGCGATGCCAGTAGTACGCGCCCGCGACCGGATCGTGTGTCCAGTTCGAAGGCTCGGAGTCGATAAAGATAATGCGCGTTTCCTGGTACTTCTGATCGGTATCGGACCACACATAGAAGTTGCGATGATTCGAGCCNGGCTTCGCGCGGCGCGCGCGCTGAAACCACGGGTGCTGNTCCGACGTNTGGTTNATNACNAGNTCGGTAATCACGCGGATGCCGCGCGCGTGCGCTTCCTGAATGAAGCGCTTGACGTCGGAGAGCTGGCCGTANTCCGGATGCACGTTGCGNTAATCGGCGATGTCGTAGCCGTCGTCGCGGCGCGGCGACGGATAGAACGGCAGCAGCCAGATCGCNTTCACACCGAGTTCGGCGATGTAGTCGAGCTTCGCGATCAGGCCGGGAAAATCNCCGACGCCGTCGTTATTCGCATCGAAGAACGACTTGATGTGCACCTGATAAATGATCGCGTCCTTGTACCAGAGCGGATCGTCGCTGAGCGCTGCCGGCTTGCCGCGGCGACGCGTGCGCGCGTTGGTTGCGCTGGCGGTCGCCGTGCTCGCATGGGCTTGCGACGCGGCCTGAGAGGGATCGTCACGCTTCATATCGCACCTTCCGTCGGGGTAGGGTTGCCGGCGTNTGCGTGAAAGGCGCCAGGCGGGGCACTGCTCGAATCGCTGTCGGCTTCATCGGGACGTTCGGCGGGCAGNCCGCCGAGCGGCGCGATGCGCCAGATCGAAAAAGGCTGACCCGTGCCGAGCCGCACATGCTGCCAGCGGCCATGCCATTCGAAACGGGCGCCCGTCATCTGGTCGGTCACTTCAAGCGGGCCGTGGTCATGCAGATTCCATTTCTGGAAGGTCTCCCACGACAGCTCGATGTCCGCGCCCTGTTCGTTGAACGGATCGAGATTGATCGCGACCAGGATCACGTTATCGCGCGCTTCGGTCGCCTTTTCGAAGAACAGAATGTTGTCGTTGTGCGCGGGCAGGAACGTGAGACCGAGATGCGTTTGCAGCGCGGGATTCGCGCGGCGAATCCGGTTCAGCGTGGTGATCTCGGCCATGATGTTGCCGGGCCGGTTCCAGTCCCACGCGCGCAACTGGTACTTCTCGGAGTCGAGATATTCCTCGCTGTTCGGCAACGCCGCGGCCTCGCACAGTTCGAAGCCGCTATACACGCCCCACAATCCGGCGAGCGTCGACGCGAGCGCCGCGCGAATCAGAAAGCCGGTGCGTCCCTGCGATTGCAGATGACGCGGGTTGATGTCCGGCGTATTCACAAAGAAGTTCGGCCGATAGAAATCGCGCGCGCCGGTTTGCGTGAGCTCCGTCAGATACTCGATGAAATCGCGCTTCGACTCGCGCCACGTGAAGTACGTGTACGACTGCGAGAAGCCGATCTTGCCGAGCCGGTTCATCATGCGCGGCCGCGTGAATGCCTCGGCGAGGAAGATCGTGTCGGGATAGCGCGAACGCACGTCGTTGATCATCCACTCCCAGAACGGCAACGGCTTCGTGTGCGGATTGTCCACGCGGAAAATATGCACGCCCGCTTCGATCCAGAACAGGATCACGTCGCGCAATGCGAGCCACAAGTCGGGCTTAGCGTCGTGTGCATAGAAGTCGGGATTGACGATGTCCTGATACTTCTTCGGCGGATTTTCCGCGTAACGCAGCGTGCCGTCGGGACGCCACGCGAACCATGTCGGATGCTCCTTCAGCCACGGATGATCCGGCGAGCACTGAATCGCGAAATCCAGCGCGATTTCGAGTCCGTGCGCGTGCGCGGCCGCGAGCATCGCCTTGAAGTCGTCGAGCGTGCCGAGCTGCGGATGCACGGCGGTATGGCCGCCTTCCGCCGCGCCGATCGCATACGGACTGCCCACGTCGCCCGGCTGCGCGTTCAGCGTGTTGTTGCGGCCCTTGCGATTGGTCACGCCGATTGGATGAATCGGCGGAAAGTACAAAACGTCGAAGCCCATGTCGCGAATGCGCGGCAGCTTCTTGGTGACATCGGCGAAGGTGCCGTGGCGCGCTTCGTCGTCGCTCATCGAACGAGGGAAGATCTCGTACCAGCTTGCAAAGCGCGCGGCCGTGCGTTCGGCGTCGATCTTGTAGGTCACCGGATCGCGGCTCAGGAACGGGCGATGCCGCGCGGCGGTCATTGCCTTCGCGGTGGCCGGATCGAGCAGCAGCTTGAGCTTCGTCTCGTCGTCGGCCTTCGTGAAGTCCTTGACGATGTGTTCGAGCGGTTGCCTGTCCGCGCCTTCGGCCGTTTCGACTTCGGCGAGGACGAGCGCGAACAGATGCGCGGCTTCGTCGAGTTCGGTTTCGACCGTTTGCCCCGCCTTCAATTTCTTCTCGACATGTTCGACGAGCGAAGCGAAGTCGTCGCGCCACGCAATCACCGTGAATTCATGACGGCCCATGCGTTCGAGTGGAATGCGCGCCTTCCAGATGTCGAGGCCCGCGGGTTGCGCGGGAGTCATCAGCACTTCGTGCCATGTGTTTTCGTCGGCGGCGCGCCACAGCACGGCGGCGGCGATCTTGTCGTGGCCTTCGGCGAAAATCGCGGCGCTGATCTCGGCCCGCTCGCCGACGCTGCGCTTCGCGGGAAAGCGGCCGTTGTCGACGGAAGGCATCACGCTTTCGATTGCCACGCGCGGCGCGTTGAGTGCTTCGAGCACGGTCTTGCGGCCGCTGCGCTTGCTGTTCGCCTTGTCGATGGGCGGCGCGAGGCAGATCGGTTTTTCCGTCACGGCCTGAAAGAGCCGCACGGCGCCGGGCGCGAGCGTGAACGGCGTCAATGTCGTGGGCGACGCGTGGCCCGGCGCATCGAGCGGAATGAAGCGCGTGAAATTGCCGGGCACGCCGGCGAGAAAGCGCGCCGGGTCGACACGAACCGGCGCGCCGAGTTCGGGATTGATCGCGATCAGGACCGCTTCCCCGGCATCGCGCACGTCGGGTCGATCCGCGCGCAGCAGCACGGCGGCGGGCGCGCCCGGTCCGCTCAACGGACGCAACTCGCCGTTCGCGTGCAGCGCGCCGGCCGTGCGTGCGAGTTCGTTCGCGCGCGAGATCTGTTGCGAGAGGTCGAATCGTTTGGATTGGCAAGCGAGCGCGAATTGCGACGCGTCGCCGCGCGTTTGCGACATCGGTTCGCTTACGCCGTATTCGAAGCCCATCGGCATCATCCAGCCAGCGCCGATTGACGCGGACGTGAAGAGCGCGCGCCGATAAGCCCGCTCGACGATGCCCGAATCGTGCGGATCGCTCAGTTCGGCGGCGAGCCGCGTACCGTAAGGCGCTTCCGGAAAAGCAATGGGCCCGCCGATGCGCGCGAGCGCCGCGTACTCGTCGGCCATCCAGCTTTCGCGATAGTCCCACCAGCGCAGCGACGAGAACACGCTGTCGAAGCCGGCGCCTTCGAGCGCCGGAAGATCGCTGCGCGCGAGGCCGGGCGTCGCGGCGAGAAAGCGCACGTCGGGATGCGCGGCGCGCACCGCATCGCGCAACTGCCGCCACACGTCGGCGGGCACGCGATGCGGCGAGTCGAAGCGAAAGCCGCCGATACCCGCATCGGCGAGCGCGAGCAGTTGCTGCGTCCACCATGAGACGAGCGCGGCGCGCGTGCCGGCATCGCCGAAGTTGGCATACGCGACGTTGTCCTCGCGATGCACGTGGCGCGGATCGAGGCGCGCCTCTTCGGTCTCGAGTGGATGGAACCAGTCGTGATGCTCGGCGTAAAGCGCGCCATCAGCGGCCACGCGNTCGATCACGAGATCCACCAGCAATGTCAGGCCATGCTGGTGCGCGGCGTCCGCGAGCGTGCGGATAGCGTCCGTNGCGGACTGCCCGGCTTCGAACACCGGATGCAGGCGCGCNTGNTTGCCGACCACCTGGCCNTGNCTCGCCCGGCCCGGCTCGAACAGACTGCCGATCAGCGCATGATCGAAGCCGAGCGCGGCCGCGTGGGCGAACTGCGCCGGCCACGCGTCAAGCGGCCCAACAAGAAGTGAATGAAAAAAATAGATCCGCGGCGCGTACCCTTTTGGAGGTTCCATCGGTCGTTTCCAGATTTGTCCTGCTGCGGTGTGGATGCAGTTGGCATGCGATCACAGCGCTCATTGGGCTTCCAGAGCCGGCGGCCGCGCGATTCGTGAACTGTCGGCGCGTACTTGGTCAATGTAGTGCAAAGATCGTCACGCCGCTGGCCAGTTACGGGTGCCTCGCCGCCAGGCGTCGCGACGCGAGCCGGCCAGAACGTCTGCGGAAGTCAGCAAGGCCTGTGCCAGTGAACTCGGCCGGCGCGCTATGAAGGGGTGCGGGTGCCCTTATGGGGAGGCTTGCTCCGGGGCTTGCGGCCCGACGCTGCCGCAGAGGGCGGGCGCGTGTAAAAGGCGCTGCAATCGTCCGCGTTTTACACGGGACTCGTCTGCGCGGAATTCAGCGGAGCGGAAAAGGAGAGGTTGCCGGGCCGCGATGCGCGCGCCCAGCGGAGCAGGTCACGAGCCGAGCAAGCCCGCTGCGATGTTCACGCACAAGCCGAGCACGGCAACGTTGAAATAGAACGACAGGATGGATTGCGCGAGCGCCGCGCGGCGAATGGTGCGCGAGCGCAGCACCACGTCCGACGTCTGCGAAGCGACCGCGATCGTGAACGAGAAGTACAGGAAGTCCCAATAGTCGGGCGTGAGCGAGCGGTCGGGAAACAGCAGCGGCGTCTCGGGCACGTCGGTGTCGTAATAGAGCCGNGCATAGTGCAGCGTGAAGATGGTGGGAATCATGAACCACGCGCCGATCANCGTGAGTCCGGTCAGCGTGTAGTGCCATACCGTCGACGCGCCCGCCGTGCCTTTCGCCGACGCAAGCTCGAGCACGATCGCGGCAATGCTGGCGACGGTGGCGGCGCAGATCACGAACAGCACGACGCCTGCGTTCTCATCGTCGCGGCGCGCGGAATCGCGCACGTTGCCTTCGTCGGCGCGGACCATGTGCGCCCAGATCAGCACGAGATAACTCCACACGGTCGTGTCCCAGCCGACGAGTACGCGCGCCATCGGGCGTATGTGCGCGGGGATCAGCACGGCAGCCGCGACGCCGAACGCGAGGGCGATCAGCATGCGTGGGCGGTTGCGAAGCGTTTGCGGATAATATTTTGTGAACATGGAATGGCGAGCGAGGCGCTGAAGTGGCGCTGAAGTGGCGCGGGGTCTGTTGATGCGCCCGTAGTGTTCCGTAACGGCCTTGCGGGCCGCTTTCAATCGAAAGCGCATTGCAGGCCGAGCCTACGCGTGGCGCTTCCCGCAACTTTAGCCGCGCATGGGCGTCGAATCGGCGTTTATCGGCCAATGCGCATAGCCAGTTGGCAGTTTGCGAAGCCAGCAAGGACGCGCCTTCAAGTCGGCCATTTTCCGGCAAAATCTGCCCGGAACCTGTCGTTTTCGCGTGATTTTGTGTCAACTTTGCGCTTTCGATTGCCGCGCTACGAGAGGCAGCGCGCATACGCGTCGGACATTGCGCATTATCATGGGCTTATGGCTTCCGTACTCGACATCTCTGTTCAGCACCACCCGGCCAACCGGAGCGGCCGCGACTTCGTCGTCGGCGACTTGCACGGTTGTGTCGATGCATTGCGCTATCTGCTGCGCCTGGTTTCGTTCGACCCGGCGTGCGACCGGCTCTTTTCAGTCGGCGATCTCGTGGATCGCGGCGAGCATTCGGAGCAGGCGCTCGCGCTGCTCGACAAGCCGTGGTTCTTCGCCGTGCTCGGCAATCACGAAGACGCGCTGTGCGCCGTCGCCGATGGCCGCTTGCGGCGTCAGTGGTGGTACGGCATAGGCGGCGCATGGGCCGCCAACCTGCCCGACGAAAGTTTGCGCCGCTACGCGGAGCGGCTGCGCACGCTGCCGCTCGCGCGCGTGGTGGGCAGCGGGCCGGAGCGCTTCAATGTTCTGCACGCCGAATTTTTCGGCACCGACGCCGAACTCGACGCCGGCAATTTCTCTTCCGACACGCGCCAGCAAATGCTGTGGGGACGCGAACTCGCGATGGGCAACGGCGATCCGCAACGGCAACGCGGTTTGTCGCTCACTTACTGCGGCCATACGCCGATGCGCGACATCAAGCAGATCGGCTCGCAGGTGTTCGTCGATACCGGCGCGTTTGGGCCTGGCGGCAGGCTGACTTTGGTCGAGCCGAGGGCGCTGCGGCGCTGGTCCATTTCCGTCGAAGAAGCGCGCGCGGAAGGCGCGGCGGCGTTGGCGCTGCCCTGATCGCGCGTTGCTCGACGCGTGTCAGCCGACCTGGCTGAGTTCGAACACCATATCCACGCTGCTGCCGTTCCAGTTGTATTCCAGGTACGCCGCGTGATGGCAATCGCGCAGCAGCGTCGTTCTGAACGCGGCGAGGCATTCGCCTTCGGGGTCGCGCACCGACGGATACGCGATGCCCGGCGCTCCCGCTTCGCGCACCGCACGTCCGAGCGACTGGCCGGCGAGATAGTCGTCCGGCGACAGCACCGCGAGGTCCAGCTTCGGATCGCCGCGCAGATCGACCACTTCGCCTTGCGCCGCCACGGTATAGAGACGCATCTGCTGGCGCATGGGCGGCTCGGCGGTGGCTTCCAGGAATTTTCCCGTGTGATAACGCGTTTCGGCGATGGCGGTCGCGCGCGAGCGGGCGCAATAGAACACGCCGTACGTGCCGTCGGAAAAACGGCTGCCGAGCGGATTGAGATGCGTGAGCGCGGCCATGATCGGTCCATAACCCGGCCCGAAGCGGCGTTCTTCGTGCGGCACGAGATCGAGTTCGCCGATTTCGGTGCGCAGGCGGTCGTTGGTCATGGCTTCGAGCGCGTAGAGCGCGTCGAAATCTTCCGCCGATGCAACCCGGTCGAACAGATTGACGGCCGGAAAGCGCGTGGGAATCACGCGATACGCGGGCGACCAATCCAGTGGCGCGCTGCGCCAGCGGTCCTGCCAATGCGGTTGTGTCACGCCCAGCCGCCTCGCATTGCGTCGAGATACTGGCGCACGGCGACGAGGTCGCTAATGTTGCCGGCCAGCATGCGATCCAGCGCGCGGCGGCCGCCGAACGGCGGCGCGCTGTTGGGACGCTTGACCCAGTTGTCCGCGGCGCTGGGTTGCGGCAAGAGAATTTGCAGCGCCTTGTAGATGCCTAGCAGCAGCGACAGACGTTCCAGCGTGTCGCGGCCTAGCCGCGCCGTTTCGGGCGCCTGCTTCCATTTGAAGAAAGTCGAGCGGCCNGGCGAGCCGAGCAGCACGATCTGCTCGTCCGCGCTCANNTCCCAGTCTCGTGCGATGTTGAAGAACGCGCGCAATCCCGCTGCGGACATTTCTGCAAACGAGGGTTCCGNAAGCGGCCGACGAATCGGCGCTTCAGCTTGGGCGGCGCGGGCGGCATGTGCCATGAGCNGGTAAGTCCTTATATGTACTTATTTCCTATNCTAGTCCATTTCGGGATTTTTGCAAGGGAATATAATCCCGGCTCGTCGTAAAGNAAAGAATTCAGGAGTTCAGGAGATGAGGTTTCGTGCAGTAGCAACGGCGGTTGCGGTGTGGTGCGCGTCCGGCGCGGCAATGGCGAGCGGTTATANCGAAGTGTGGAATCCGCCTGAGGCCGCGGCGCACGGGAAGCATGGGGCGGCAAAGGGGCGGGCGAAGAGTGCTGCGAAGCATGTGGCGTCTGCGGGGGCCGCTAAGTCGAAGACAGACGTAAAGCATGTGGCAAGCGCGGGCGCTAATAAGGCTTCGGGCCTCGCGAGCGGCAAGGCAAAGCCGAAGAGCGCGGGCGTCGCGGATGCCGCCAAACGCCCGGCGCAAGTCGTTCAGACGAAGTCCGTTCACGCGAAGGCCATTCACGCAAACATCGCGCAAGGCAAGAACGCGCAGGGCGGTGTAGTGAAGATTGCCGGCACAGCGAAAGGCTCGGTTGCCCGCCCGGCGCCAGCGGACCACAAGACGCCGGCGCTCGCCGCTAACACTTCCGCCGATCAGTTAGACGCAGTCGCCAATCCTGCGACAGCCCGCAGCGGCTCTCTTCCGCCGATCTTGCACTGAACGCCCGAGCCGGCGCGCGCTCAACCGCCCGCCAGCCCGCTCGTCACCAGCCGCAGCGTTTCCCTCAAACGCGCGTCCTTCACGCGCGAGTGCAGCGTCACGCGCGATTCCGGCAACGACGGCAAGCCGAGCCGCGNNCCGACATCGACTAAACCGCGCGGCGCAACTCTTCNCGCCAGCGGCGACACCGCGAGCCCNGCTGCAACGGCCGCGCCGACAGCCGCGACGCCACCGCCGACAAACACCTCCTGCCATGCCACCGACGCCTCCGTCAGCGTCCGCAGCGCCACGTCGCGCACATTGCACGGCGCGCTCAACAGCGCCAGCGGCAACGGCTCGCCGACGCGCGGCAGCCACGCCGGCGTCGCGAGCCAGCAGACCGGTTCGCTGAACAGCACCTGTGCGTCGTCGCGCGGCGGCTCGTCAGCGCCATAACGGACGATGACCGCGTCCAGCCGGCGCTCGTCGAACTGGGCCAGCAGCGCGGCGGACGTGCCGAGGTGCAGTTCCACCACCAGCGCCGGATCGTGTGCGTTCAGCCGCGCGAGCAATTGCGGCAGATCGGGCCCCGCGACGTGTTCGCTCAACCCGAGCGCCAGCCGCCGGCGCTCCACCGAGAGCGACCCAAGCGCCCGCTCATGCGCGCCCAGCAGTTCGCGCGCGGCGCCGAGAAACGCCTTGCCGTCGACGGAAAGCCGTACGACGCGCGGCGTGCGCTCCAGCAACTGCTTGCCCAGATGCGCTTCCAGCCGCTTCAGCTTGAGGCTGACGGCGGATTGCGTGGTGCCGAGCGCGTCGGCGGCGCGCGTGAAACTGCACAGGTCGGCGACGAGCACGAACGCGCGAACGGCGTCCAGATCGAGGACTTTCATTTCAATCCAACATAGATGAAATAGCTGAAGATGTCTGTTTATTATGGCTGAGCGCGCCTACGCTGTGTGCATGTATTCACCACCTCGAAGGAGAACGTCATGCCTTTCACCCGCATCGCTTTGCGCGCCGGCAAGCCCGTCGAATACCGGAAGGCGCTCACGGACAGCATCCAGCGCGCGCTCGTCGCCACGTTCAACGTGCCGAAAGACGACATCTTCATGCTCATTAGCGAGCACGACGCCGCGAACTTTGTCTATGACAATCAGTATCTGAACGTCCAGCGAACGGACGATCTCGTGATGATTCAGCTCACCGTGAGCAACACCCGCACGCTCGAGCAGAAGAAGGCGCTCTATCAGCGCCTGGTCGACGAACTGCACGAGTCGCCGGGACTGCGGCGCGAAGACGTGCTGATCAGTCTCGTGGAAGTGGTCAAGGAGAACTGGTCGTTCGGCAACGGGATTGCGCACTACGCGCTGTGAGCGGTGGCCGGAAGGCCGGTCGCTATAATGATCCGCTGCCNTTCCTCANTNCCGACCCGCTCATTCCCGACCGCCCGCGCTATGGCATCCGACCGCAACGATTCGTCCCACGAGCCGCTGGAACTCGGCGGCTCCGTCTGGTTCCAGGCGGGCGCGAACACGCTCGGCGGCGCGTCGCGAATCGCGCTGCTCGCGGCGATCGGCGAAACGGGCTCCATCACCAGCGCCGCGAAAGCCGTTGGCATGAGCTACAAGGGCGCGTGGGATGCCGTCGACGCCATGAACAATCTCGCTGGCGAGCCGCTCGTCATGCGGCTCACCGGCGGCAAGGGCGGCGGCGGCACGACGCTGACGCCGCGCGCGGTCAAGCTCATCGAGACGTTTCGCGCAGTGGAGTGCGAGCATCGGCGCTTTCTGGAGCGCGCGGGCGCGGCCATCGAAGGCTTTGCGACGGACTGGGATCTGATCGGCCGCATCGGCGTCAAGACGAGCGCGCGCAATCAGCTATACGGCACGGTTTCGCAGATCACGCGCGGCTCCATCAACGACGAAATCTCGCTGACGCTGCCCGGCGGCCATACGATCGTCGCCGTTCTCACGCACGAAAGCACCGAGGCGCTCGGCCTCACGGTCGGCGCGGCGGCGTTCGCGCTGATCAAGGCGTCGTGGGTCGTGCTGTTCGTCGACGATGAAAGCGGCGCGCCGCTGAAACTGTCCGCGCGCAATCAGTTGCGCGGCAGTGTGCAAAGCGTGAAGCGCGGCGCGGTCAATGCGGAAGTGTCGCTCGTGCTCGAAGGCGGCGCGGTCATTACCGCCGTCGTCACGAACCAGAGTGCCGAGGCGCTCGGTCTCGTGGAGGGCGCGAGCGCGGTCGCGGCCTTCAAGGCATCGAGCGTGATTCTCGGCGTAAAGGAATGAAGCGGACTGAGCGGACTGAATCGGACTGAAGCGGTGAAACGCGCGACGAAAGTGCGCGCTCAGGTCATGCTCACGTCTCGCTGCGCACGTAGCCGCTGAATGCCTGGTTCTCGCGGACGCGTCCGTCGCCGATCTGCACGACCTGATCGCCGAACGCGGCGACGTCGTCGGGATCGTGCGTGATCAACACCATCGGAATGTCGAGCCGCGTTTGCAACTCCGATAATTCCTGGCGCATGCGCTGGCGCAAATGGCTGTCCAGCGCGGAAAACGGCTCGTCCAGCAATAGCAGTTGCGGGTTTGCCACCAGCGCCCGCGCCAGTGCGACACGCTGCTTTTGTCCGCCGGAAAGCTGCGCCGGATAGTGGCTGCCGACGCTGCGCAACTCCAGCGCATCGAGCCAGTAATCGACTTGCGCGGAACTGTTGCGCGCGCGCGGATTGAACCAGCCGCGCTGCAAGCCGAAGCCGATGTTCTGACGCACGTTCAGATGCGGAAACAGCGCGTAGTCCTGGAAGAGATACGCGACCTGGCGCGCTTGCGGCTTCAGATCGATTTCGCGCGCGCTGTCGAACAGCGCTTTGCCATGCAGCGTGATCGTGCCTTCGTCGGGACGCAGCAGACCGGCGATCGCCTGCAGCGTCAGGCTCTTGCCCGCGCCCGACGGGCCGAACAGCACCACGCGCTGCGTGGTCGCGGTAAAGGCGACGTCGAGCGTGAAGCGGCGCTCGGCGCTCTCGAAAGTCTTGCGGATGTCGACCGTTAGCGGCATATCAGCGGGAAGCCAGAAGCGTGCGTTGCGGCACGAGGCGGCCGGCGAGCAGCAGGATGACGACGCACGTCACCGAAGTCACGACCACGAGGAAATTCGCGGTGCTGTCGTCGCCGGCTTGCACGGCTGAGTAAACCGCTACCGAAAGCGTTTGCGTGCGGCCCGGCAAATTGCCCGCGATCATCAGCGTGGCGCCGAATTCGCCGAGCGCCCGCGCGAACGCCAGCAGGCCGCCCGCGAGAATGCCGCGCGCGGCAAGCGGCAGGCTCACGCGAAAGAACACCGCCGTTTCGCTGACGCCCAGCGTGCGCGCGGCGCGCTCGAGTTGCGGATCGACGGCTTCGAATGCGGCGCGCGCGGACTTGAGCACCAGCGGAAAGGCGACCACCGTCGACGCGATCACCGCGCCTTGCCAGGTGAAGACCAGTTGAATGTCGAAGCGGTCGAGCCACGCGCCGATCACGCCGCGTCGCCCGAGCAGAACCAGCAGGTAGTAGCCGAGCACGGTCGGCGGCATCACGAGCGGCAGTGTCAGCAACGAATCCACGATGTCGCGCGCGCCCGAGCGCCAGCGCGACAAGCCGAAGCCTGCCGCGACGCCGAACACGAGATTCAGCGCGGTCGCCCAGCCCGCCACTTTCAGTGACAGCATCAGCGGAATCCAGGCTTGTTGCATGACTTGCGGTTCCTGTGGGCGTAAGTGGATGGGCGGTGATGGCCGATCAGTGAGCGGGCTTGAAGCCGTACTTCGCCAGCACCGCCTGGCCCGCCGGCGACAACACGAAGTCGACGAAAGCCTGCGCATCCGCGGCGTGACGGCTGCCTTCCACTTGCGCGATTGGATAGGTAATCGGCGTTTGCGTCGGCACGCTCAGCGCGACTTTTACCTTGCCCGGCACGATCGCGGCGTCGGTGCCGAACACGAAACCGGCGTCCACTTCGCCGCGCGACACGTAGTCGAGACTTTGACGCACGTTCGCCGCCAGCACGGCTTTGGCGCTGACCGCGTCCCACACGCCCGCAGCTTGCAGCGCGCCTTGCGTGTAGCGGCCCACCGGCACGGACGCCGGATCGCCATACGCGATCCGTTTCACGTTCGACGATGCCAGTTCGTTCAGGCTCGACGGCGCAAAACGGCTCTCCGTCGGCACGATCAGCACCAGCGAGTTGGCCGCGAAATCCTTGCGCGTGGCCGGCACGATGACCTTTTCGGCGGCGGCCTTGTCCATCGCCTTCTGATCGGCCGAGGCGAACACGTCGGCGGGCGCGCCTTTGGCGATTTGCTGCATCAACACGTCGGACGCGCCGAAGTTGAGCAGCACTTTGGTGCCGGCGTGCTGCTTTTCGAAGGCGTCGCTGACGGCCTTGAATGCGTTGGTCAGACTCGCGGCGGCCGAGACGATCAACTCATCGGCGCGTGCGTTGGCGCTCAAGGCAACGGAAAACGCGCTGGCGACAAACAGCGCTTGTTTCAGCAGGCGGCGGGAAGGCGTCATGAACGTATCAGACTCTGGCGTGTGCCGGAGCGGTGGTTAAAACGCTTATCGTAATATAGACGAGGTTATAGCGCTGGCATGACGGACATTCGGCCGGTCAAATACAGCAGCGAGCCAGAGCGAAAACGCGTTTAAACGTGGGAAGAACTGATGAGCGCGAGCGTGCCGCGCGTCTGCGAGACCGGCGCGGCGCCCGGCTGGACATCGCGCACGGCCTTCCATTTTGCGCGGATGAAAGGCCGGTCATGCCCCGACACTTTCAGCGCGATGTGAGTCACCCAGCGCTGCGTCGGCACGTGCACGCCGTGCATCAGCACCGCCAGCACCATCAGGCTGACCGCGACCGGAACCGCCGAAAGGCGCTCGGGCTGGGCCTTCCATGCCATCCGCACGAAAAGCAGCGCGGCAACGGCGCCGACGAGACAGCCGGTGATCGCTTCCGAAGGCGAGTGCGCGCTCAGGACGACGCGCGACACGCCCACGGCCATGCCTGCGGCGAGTCCGAGCAGAACGCCGAGCACGCGAGCCGGCGGACGCGTTCGCAGCAGCATCAGGAAAAGCGCGACGGGATAGACCGCCGTGGACAGCATCGCGTGGCCGCTGACGCCCGTGAAATCCAGCTCGCGCACGCCGACGCCCCAACCGAGGAACGCCAGCTTCGTTACCGTCACGACGCCGATCGCCGCGCCGAGCAGCACCAGCCAGCCCGCCGCCATGCGCCACGTATAGCCGACCGCGAGCCACAGCGCGATGGCGAACGCGAGCGGCAGCGTCATGCCGGCACCGCCCAGGCNGGTGATGGAGTACCACAGATAGTCAGGCAATTCAGGCATCGGAAAAGGCGATCAGGGCCGCATAGAATCGTTCATATCAGACTGCAACGCGCGAGCCGGGCAAACCGACGACGCGCGGGACAACCGCCAGTATAGACGGCGGCCATCGACGGCTCGCGCGTACGAAAAGCCTTTTTGTTTCGGGACGTTAGGTGGCTAACAGGGGCCGGCAGCGCTGCGCGCGCGTCGTCACCGCACGGGTTCATCGCAAAAAAACGGGGCGGCGAATTCGCGTGACGCGTTCTGCATCGCTGCTCGATTGATGTTATTGTGCATTGCACAAGAAGCCGGTTTCACCCGGCAGTCCTGCCCCTTTTTGCGAGGTTTTTGCGCCGATGGCAAAAAGTCTATCGAAGATCTGGCTCGGCGGTCTTAAGCGCCTGCTGGCGATTCAGAGCGAGCACGCCCACAAGACCACTAAGCGCACCACGACGCGCCCGGCCCGGCCGGCGTCCAGCAAGCCGTCGACGAAAGTTCGTCCGCTCAAGTCCGCCGCGCTCCGTACTCCCGCCAAACGCGAGACGCCGCACGCTGCCGCGCGCGAATCGCGGGTGCGTCCGCGCGCGGCCGCGTGGGCGAGCGGTGCGTGGACGCGCTCGTTTCACTCGGCGCCCGCGGCGCCGGGACGGCTCGTCAACCATCTCCAATATGGGTTGTATGTGCCGTCGGGCCACGCACTCGAGAGCATGCCGCTCGTCGTGATGCTGCACGGCTGCACCCAGTCCATCGACGAATTCGCGCAAGGCACACGGATGAACGTGCTGGCGGATCGCTACGGCTTTGCCGTCGTTTATCCCGAGCAATCGAAGCACGCGCACTCGCACCGTTGCTGGCACTGGTACGACGCGGGCGAGAACGCGGGCGGCGCGGAGGCGCGCGCAGTGGCGTCGCTCGTCGATTCGTTGATCGTGCAGCACGGCTTTGACAGCGAACGCGTATATGTCGCCGGCATTTCCGCCGGCGCGGGGCTGACGGCGCTGCTCGCGCTGCGTTATCCCGAGCGCTTCGCCGCGGTCGCGCTGCATTCGGGCCCCGCTTTCGGCGAAGCCCGCTCGGGCATCACGGCGATGGACGTGATGCGGCGCGGCGCACGGCGCGATCCCGTCGAACTCGCCGACGA
>Ga0058693_1000254_pt1 | contig 22601 bp, 19 predicted proteins | sample AgamicOrMarz_FD_55217 | JGI IMG/M metagenome (GOLD analysis project Ga0058693, IMG submission 55217) | Agave microbial communities from Guanajuato, Mexico - Or.Ma.rz | ecosystem: Host-associated > Plants > Phyllosphere > Phylloplane/Leaf | place: Guanajuato, Mexico | collected 2012-06-04 | reverse complement strand
ATGAGCCTCGATACGGTGCCTGAACAAATTGTGCATCTGAAAGCGCAGCTGACGGCACTGGAACTGGAAGAGCAGGCGCTGCTGGAGGATATCGCCGCCGGTAGCAACCGTCATGGTGACCGCCTGGGCGCTATTGAGCAGCAGCGGACTGAACTGGAAGCGCGTATTGGGGAGCAGGAGGCGCGTTTCAGCCACGAAAAGGCGCTGGCGCAGCAGCTGATGGCCAGTCGCCAGGACATCAGCCAGCAGGCTGAGATTTCCGACCTGCAACAGCAGCTCGAACAGGCCCAACAGGTCGACGTGCTGGTTCAGGTAGATGTGGACACCCGTACGGTCGCGAACGTGATTGCCGACTGGACAGGCGTGCCGCTCTCTTCCCTGATGAAAGACGAGCAGACCGAACTACTGACTCTGGAAAACGAAATCGGTAAACGCGTGGTCGGCCAGGATGTTTCCCTTAACGCTATCGCTCAGCGTCTTCGCGCGGCGAAAACCGGCCTCACTTCCGAAAACGGGCCGCAGGGTGTGTTCCTGCTTGTCGGTCCGAGTGGTGTAGGTAAGACCGAAACCGCGCTGGCGCTGGCGGATGTGCTGTACGGCGGTGAAAAATCCCTGATTACCATCAACCTCTCGGAATATCAGGAACCGCACACCGTTTCCCAGCTGAAAGGCTCCCCACCGGGCTACATTGGCTACGGTCAGGGCGGCATCCTCACTGAAGCGGTGCGCAAGCGCCCGTACAGCGTGGTGCTGCTGGATGAAGTAGAAAAGGCGCACCGCGATGTGATAAACCTGTTCTATCAGGTGTTCGACCGTGGCTTTATGCGCGACGGCGAAGGGCGTGAAATCGACTTCCGCAATACCGTTATTCTGATGACCTCTAACCTTGGCAGCGATCATCTGATGCAACTTCTTGAAGAAAATCCGACAGCAACTGAAGGTGATTTGCAGGAAATGCTACGCCCGATTTTACGCGACCACTTCCAGCCCGCGCTGCTGGCCCGCTTCCAGNCGGTGATTTATCGCCCTCTGGCCGAAGCGGCCATGCGTACCATCGTAGAAATGAAGTTGTCACAGGTCAGCAAGNGCTTGCATCGTCACTACGGCCTGACCACGCAGATTGATGAGAGTCTCTATGANGCGCTGACCGCCGCCTGCCTGCTGCCGGATACGGGGGCGCGCAACGTCGATAGCCTGCTCAACCAACAAATTCTGCCGGTGCTTAGCCAGCAACTGCTGACCCACATGGCCGCGAAACAGAAACCACACTTCCTGACTCTCGGCTGGAATGAGGAAGAAGGGATTGGGCTTGAATTTTCAGACGCGGCTGAACGCTAATCCGGAGGCAGGGAATGACCATTCATGATGCCAGCAAGAAGAAAAAGAAGGACGACAAGAAGCAGGACGATGATTCCGTCAGAAAACTGACCACCGGAGAAATCGCCCTGGCCAGAACGGTATTCGGCAACCGTATCGATTACGAGAAGGTGAAAATTCATCATGGCAGTTATCTGCCATTTGGATTGCAGAACGAGAATGTGGCAATGACACCTAATGGTGAGCTGTATTTTCGTACCACGTTATACAGAGAGGATTTTTCTCAGACGCTGGATGACCTTCAGCATCTCTTCATTCATGAGATGAGTCATGTCTGGCAACGTGCCAGGGGAATGAACGTCATCGGTAGAGGTCTGGTGAGTTGGTGGGTCAGCTACCGCTACACCCTTGATGGTCGTCTGTTAAGCGATTATCCAATGGAACAGCAGGCGCAGATAATTGCCGATAATTTCACCTTGCAGGCGCATGGTTATAAAGCATGGATTACATTACGAAGATCAAATGACGTCACTCTGGATGGTGATATTTCAGAAAGTGCTATCCGGCAACATTATAAAGGGGCGTTAAGAGGGTTTCCATGGTGATTAAAAGATATAGCTCCCTTTCTTTTAGGGGATTGATCTTGTCCTTCATTTTTCTACTGACGGGGTGCCCTGGTGAGGGGGATCGGCTTCAGCTTGATGAAACGACGCAGGTTAATTTAATTGGGGCTAATGTTTGCTTCCATATTGCGAATGCGCAGGATTATCAACCCGCAATCATTTCGATTAATCCAAGAAGGACGCCGCCGAAGAATCAAGCATTTGTTGATAAACCATCACTTTCAATAAAATCAGGCCAACTGTGTATACCTCCATCATTTTATAAGTTCGAAAATAATCAAAAATATATCGTTGACTTTGTCCTGGTGTCTGCCGGAAATGTTGATGGACCAAGGAAATTTGTTGTTGGTGTCGGATTGAGTCAGGGCCGGGTATATAATTTTCCACTGACAGATCTCGAAATATTAAGGCCATATGGCTCGATTGAAGTCTCTGAATAGTGCCCCGGTATAACGCCATGAAGGTTTTTATCTTTTTAACTTTAGTGGTGGCGGGAGTGCTGTTTCTTCCGGATACGTGTTTTTACACATTCGTTAAGCGCTTTACCCCCATTAGTGGCGACGGCGAATACGGCATGAATAATTTTGAAATGACCGTTTTGCTGATGAAAACCTTCGCCTGCACCCTAGGGGCTGGAGCCGTAATCACGCTTTTACGTACTCGCTGAGTACCCCTGATTAAACCTGTTACTTGCCCGTCGGCAAGAAAGTCATGGACTGCAGGTCATCCCATGGAGTCAAAATCATGAGTCTGACAGATACGCTTAAGAACACCCTGTCTGCGCTAACTGAAGGCGGACTGAACCGCTACCGTCTGGATATTCCGTCCTGCACAGCATCACTGGATGTGGAAGAGTTTAACGGTAAGGAGTTCATGAGTGAGCTTTACCACTACGACATCATCTTTACCAGCAGCGATCAGAATATCAGTTCTGCGCAACTGTTGACCAAATCTGCCACGTTGACCATGGGAACCGGGCCTTTGATGGGGCTGATCGGGCAGAAAGTGGTGCATGGTGTGGTGACGCATTTTAAGCGAATCAGTGGCTCACGTGACCAGGCGACGTACCAGATTATTATTGAGCCTTTTCTGTCTCTGCTGCGCAAGCAATTCCGTACCCACCGCTTTTTCGTCAACAAATCGGTACCGGACGTCGTCGCCGAAGTAATGCAGGAGCATGGCCTGAAAGGCTGGGAGTATGAGTTCACCCTCAAAGCCGACTATCCAAAGCGTGAACAGATCAACCAGTACAAGGAAAGTGACCTCGCGTTCATTGAGCGTCTGCTGGCCGAAGTGGGGATTTTCTACTTCTTCACTCTGCAACCCGACACCCAGACTGAAGTGGTACATTTCGCAGACAAGCAGAGCGCATGGATGTTCGGTAAGTCTTTGCCGCTCAGCAGCCCATCGGGAATGAGTGACAATGCAGCTAATTCGGTCTGGGGGGTTAATGTCCGCCAGAACGTGGTTGAGCGTAATGTTACCGCCAGTGATTACAATCACCGTGAAGCCCAGAATGTCCTGGCCTCTGTACCGGCGGACATGACCCGTGGCGACGGTGACGGTGTTACCTACGGTGAGGTCTATCACTACCTGCCGCGTCATCTTGAACGTGGCGACAAAATCACACCTTCAGCGGAAACCGGCAACTTCTGGGCACGCCTTGAACATGAGCGTTTTCTGTCAGGACAGACGGCTATTAGCGGTTGCAGTAATGATGCCCTGCTTTCCCCGGCTCAGGTGCTGACCATCAGTGAAAGTGTGGTACCACCGACACTGCCATCAGAAACGGACAACGGCATTATCGTTACCCGTACGGGCTATATAGCCAGTCGTAAAGATGCCCTGATCGTGATGTGGGAGGGGATGCCGTACTACGAGAACCGCTGCTGGCGCCCTGCTGCTAAAAAGCGCCCGGTGGTCAGCGGCACCCTGACGGCACGAGTGACCAGCGCCAAAGATAACGACATCTACGCCTGGCAGGATGCATCAGGGATGTACCGGGTGAAATTTGATGCTGACCGCGACGATAAACGCCAGGGCATGGAAAGCATGCCAGTGCGCTTTGCCAAGCCTTACGGTGGTGACAAGTACGGCTTCCACTTCCCGCTGATACAGGGTACCGAAGTTGCCATTGCCTTCCATGAAGGCGATCCGGATCGTCCGTATATTGCGCACGCGCTGCATGACTCGCGCCACGTTGACCATGTCACTGAAGCCAACAGCACCCGAAATGTGGTCAGGACTGCAGGCCTGAACAAACTGCGGATGGAGGACAAGCGCGGTGAAGAGCACATTAAGCTCAGTACCGAATACGGGGGAAAGACCCAACTAAATTTAGGACACAACGTCAATGCTTCCAGGGTTCTTCGTGGCGAAGGGGCAGAGTTGCGCACTAACGACTGGGTCAGCGTTCGGGGTGGTAAGGGGATTCTACTCACTGCAGATGCTCAGCCTGACGTCGGCAGTAAAATGCTTGAAATGGACAGGGCTGTAGAACAACTGGAGCAGGCACTCACGCTGGCAAGAAGCCTCCAGGCTGCTACGAAAGGGGCACAGGCAACAGTATCTGACATCGACAGCCAAAAGACGCTAAACAGCTCACTGAAATATCTGAAAATGCCAGGATTGTTGGCCAGTGCTCCCGCTGGAATAGGCATTATCAGTCCTGAGGCTGTCCGGCTTGCTTCAGGCGGGGCAAGTATTGGCCTTATGTCAGGTAAAAACACGGATATCAGCACCGGGCAATCGTTCACTGTAGCGGCAAGCGAGGCTGTAAGTTTGTTTGCACAGGCCGCAGGAATGAAAATGTATGCTGGGGCAGGGAAGGTTGATATTCAGGCACAAGCTGACGCCATGAATGTCTCAGCATTACAGGACATCACTGTCGCCAGTGGTCAGGGGAGCGTGAAGGTAAATGCCAGCAAGGAACTGATTTTAAGTTGCGGTGGTGCTTATATAAAGCTTAGCGGTGGGAATATTGAACTGGGATGTCCGGGGAATATTTTATTGAAAGCGGCCAATGTTAATCAGACAGGTCCTGCCAGCTTAGATACACCGCCGGTGACTTTCCCGAAAGGGTACAGCGAAGGTTTTACCACAACGTCATCCGCCAGCGGAGCAGTCAAGCCTTTCACCACATATAAAATTACAACGGCTGAAGGGGAGGTTTATGAGGGCATTTCCGGTGCAGAAGGGGAGACTTCTCCAATATTTACGTCTATGCCATCGCAGTTAAAAATCGAATATCCGCGAAATAAAGCTGATAGCCAGGAGGGCGAATAAAATGACTACCGCTGTATCCTCACTCTGCCGTAAAAATCCCCATGCTCCATGCGAAGAGCAGATGCCCTACTGGGTCGAATTTCAACTGGTTGATGAGCAGGGCGATCCCGTCGCGAATATGCCATGGACTGCGGAAAGTTCTCATCCAGTTTCCGGGCCAGTCGATAACTTTACACATTCAGGCCAAAGTGATGCGAATGGGCTTATTCGTATTGATATGCCCCATGGACTTGAATTGAGGCTGACATTAGATGGCGAACAGTTGGCTACTGAAATGGAAAAACGTACCTTACGCGTTAGCCGTGATGCGGAAAATGATTCTGTTGTTCGTCCCGAAGCTGAAGAGAAAGGGTATATCTGGCATTATGCCGTTATCGGTGAACTTTGCCGGACGCTTCCTCCTGTTGAGTTAAGAGATGGGGAAGTCTGGCCGCCATTTCATTTCCCTCAACAGAAAATTATGAAAGGGGTGATTATAAGAACCAATGAGCTTGAAAAGCGACACGTTATTGAAATATGTCCCTTCAGAGCATGGGAGCTTGTTCTGCATCATCAAAAGGACTATTCCATTGCGAATGGAATTAACCTTGGGGCAGCAGCAACGCTTGCCTATGCAGATGACAGTACTCTGGATACGGTGTCAATTACGCGCTTTTTTATTAACCAGTGCCAGGATCTATCCCGCTTACCTCAGCTTTATAAAGACGGTTCAGCATGGAATATGTTAGTACAGGATGTTCCCTATAGTAAGCGGTATTATCCCCCGGTGTTTATGGATACCTCGCGCGATACTTCTCCTAAGGTTGACGAGAAGGGATCACTTGGAACAGTACAGACACAGGATGATACTGCTACAACAAAAGCAGACGGTGATACGCAGCTTTATTATGTTTATAACGAGGATAAGTTGATTGTTGCTTGGCGTGGAACGGCCAGCTTGTTTGATGTAGGAACGGATCTTGCGTTCAGACCGGTAAATTCAGAATTATGCGATTTAGAAAAAACGCAATGTACTAGCTTATTACCTGCTGGCAAAGTGCATACGGGGTTCTGGAGTGGATATGGTCGCGTTGAAAAGAAATTCAATAAAGAAATACTAGAATTATTAAAAACTATTGAAAGTAGAATGCTATTTATCTGTGGTCACAGTTTAGGTGGGGCTTTAGCTCTTATCCATGCTGCAAAATTAAAGGTTTATAATCCTTTACTATACACCTATGGGATGCCGCGAACATTTACCCGCGATGCTGTGGTGCAATTGTCGGAGATTACCCATTTCCGGCATGTCAATGATAACGACCCGATTCCTGCGGTCCCGGCAGAAGCTAATCTGGATAATGATTTATATAAACTTTGGGGGTGGCTGGGCGGTACTCTGGGTTTTTTCTGGTCGGTGGGTGAACTTCTCGCTTACCAGATGGTTGCCTGGGGAGACTGCTTCTGGCACCACGGCAATACGGTTGCCTTTCTCACAGCCACACAGAGCCGGGAATGGAATGAGTGTAAGAGGGCTCTCCCAACTCCTGCTGGGTGTATTACCATCAGAAATCCACTTCCACTAAAGGCTAAGCTTTATCTGGTGCCCGCTCTGGCGGAACAAGAGATGCAACAGGCCGGGAAGAAACAGAAAGATTTTAAAGCGTCATTGACGCAATCGGATTTAAATGATTTCTTCCCTAAAGGCAGCAACCCAGGCAGGGGGGTTAATATAAATATTTTTGAACACTTTATGACCTCCTACATGCCCTATATGTATAACAAGGTGTTGGAGCTGATTGACAATGCCGGGATAGTGGAAAAACGTACCTTTACTGAGCATCTGTATAACGTCGATTCATTCAGGGAGCAGATGACAGAAAATAAAAATGACATACCGGAGAAAGAGTTAGCAAGAAATAACATCTTTCTAAATATAGAAGGGCTGCTTGGCGTATCGCTTTCCTCTACGCTGTCTATGCCGTCTGGCAACGATACGCTTTTGCGGTTTGCTCAATATGGAGAAGAGGTAATGGAAAATGCATAACCAATCAAAAATTATTCTGCTTTCCCTGGTGCTGTTTACTGTGGCGGGTTGCAGCATGAGCCGGGCCGTAAATAAAACGTTATCCCCGCCGGCGGATACAAAATGGGTCAATGTTGAAGTAAAAAACCCGTCTCAGTATACAAAACCCTTCCCGCTGGAAGTCAGATACATCTCGTATGAATGCATGAAAAAGAGAATCAGTGGCTTTGATGGCTCAGTTATCACGGAACCCAGCTATAACGTTATCGGCATCCCCATGCAGCAAGAGAGCGGGGATATCTGGAAAGCAAAGGTGGCTATGACCGGGGGGGGCTCATGTAAATGGACCTTGAGTGCGGTTAATTTAGGTATCGAGTATATAGATGCAACACATCTTGGTAAGGATCTTGTACCTGGCACTGCGGTAGGGGTATCGCTCGCTTTTGATAATGATTCTTCTAGAAATGGGCAGTTTTATATGGTAACAGGTAATATCTTAAAATTAGCACCTAATTATTATCCTTTGATTCATACTAACAAAAGGATTCAGAAAAATGATGCGTTAGAGCTTTTTGGTAAAAAAGATTTCATACAAAAAAGAATTGTTTTCAATGTCAGTAATGATGTTGTTGTTATATTTTCCCCAAAACTTGATGAGTCAAAAGTTGTAAAAATGGTTGCGCCAGTAGAGTATCGAGTGGGGGCATATTATAAAATAATATATCCTGATGGTACTGTCGTATCTGACGGCTCAACTCATCCCGACATCAGGAGGATGGAAAAGTAGGAGATGTATAATCAGACAAAAATTATTCTGCTTTCCTAGGTGTTGTTTTCCTCTGCTGGATGCAGTGTTAGCCAGGCCGTTAACAAGACGTTATCTCCACCGGCGGATACAAATGGGTTAATTTTGAAGTAAAAAAACCTTCTCAGTATACGAAACCGATTCCACTTGAGGTCAGATACATCTCGCATGAATGTATGAAAAAAAGAATCAGTGGATTTGATGGCTCAGTTATCACAGAGCCAAGCTATAACGTTACTGGGATCCCCATGCAGCAAGAGAGCGGGGATATCTGGAAAGCAAAAGTGGCTATGACCGGTGGTGGCTCGTGTAAATGGACGTTGAGTGCGGTCAATTTAGGTATCGAGTATATAGACGCGACACATCTTGGTAAGGATCTTGTACCCGGTACTGCGGTAGGAGTGTCGCTCGCTTTTGATAATGATGCTTCTCGTAATGGACAATATATAATTGTGAAAGGGGATTTAAATTTATCACCAAAATATTACCCATGTATAAAAGAGTGGCGATTAATTCGAAATGAGAATGAATTGACTCTCTTGGAGGAGAAAGGTTTTTTGTTGTATCATGTTATTAATACTAATAACATTTTATTTCAACCATCATTAGATGAAAGAAAGGTTATTAGACGTATTGAACCAGAAAAAATTGATGGCGTCTACTCCAAGATAATTTATCCGGACGGAAGTGTTGCTCCTGAAAGAACTCTCTTCCCTGATTTTAATAAAGTTGACAAGATGAAAATCAATTGATTATTTTTTCTATCGAGAACGAGATATGGCAAAAGGTCTGGTTTTACTTGGCGACAAAACGTCTCATGGTGGGAAAGTAATTTCCGCCTCTTCCAATATTACAGTCGACGGGAAAAAAGCCGCTTTAGTTGGTGATATGGTTAGCTGCCCTGTAGAAGGGCATGGCACTAATCCAATTATAGAAGGATCACCCAATCGCACTTTCAATGGTCGCGCTGTTGTCGTCGATGGCTGTAAATGTCAGTGCGGTTGCACTGTAATTTCAAGTGCTCAGAACAGCACGGTAGGATAAGCAATGGGCTGGGAAAGGACGAAAGCAACAACGATGGAGTTGCCTCTTGAACCATCTTTTATGGGATGGCTGTTGGCTGGAGGTGTTGCCGCGGTTGTGGGTATTTTGCTGTTTATTCTGCATGCGTCAGGCATGGTTAGAGCACTGGCTGCATTCAATATCTGGTGGCTGGCATCCAGCCCGGTTCTTGGCTGGTTTTTCCTGTTTTGTTTACGGGGGTGGCTGTGGGGCAGAACAGTTAATGAACATCATTTTTTGCAGAAGGAAGCTGAATACGGACAGCAACAGTGGGAAGCCTGGGCTGGGCGCTATCTGGCCGTACTTGGAAGCAGCATACTGCTACCTTCCGGAGTGACCTCTGACGCCATTGCTAAATCAGATGCTGCAGATGCGCCGCAATTTCTTTCACTGGTCAGCCATTTTGATGCGCAATCGGTGAATTCCACCTCCTTACTCGAACAGGGTCTGGCCGGTGTACAAAACGCGATCGCGATGCTGCCTGCGACAGTGCCGTTCAACGTTACCATTGTGAGCGACTTGACTTCGCCGGACTTCGAGACCCAGTTTCGTGAATCATGGGGAAGAATTTACCCTGGTCGTGTGCTGACAGGTTCGGTCTCGTTTTGTAAAACCCTCTCTTTTGCCTGGATCGAAGAGCGCCTGAAAAATCCCGTTTTCGATATTGATTTGATTCTGATATTGCAGAATCAGGGTGCTGAACAGTATTCCGATGCACTCGCGAGCATGATACTTACCAGCGATGATGTTGCTGCAAAATATCAGCTTTCTCACTCTGCCCGCATATTGCGACCGATGCCGCTGGATATGGCAAATTTCAGGGCCGATATGGAATTGTTCCTCGAAACACAAACAATCGCCTGTCAGACATCAAGCGTATTTTGTGACTGCGGGCACTGGAATTACGGGTTTGCTGATCTAATGACCGCGTCTCAATCACATCTGACACCGTGGGTGCCGCAGGAAATTGATGTACTGGAAAAATATTACGGTATTCCAGGGGCCGGGAGTGCGTGGCTTCTAGCCACATTACTGGCCGACATCGTGTCCGTCAGCAACAAACCTGTTTTAGGACTGTTTACCTCAGGTACTGATCGTTTTGTCAGTACTGTTACTTCAGGGAGTGGAAATAATGATGCCGGGTAGTACATGGAGCAGAGGGGGGCTTGCCGGCATAATAGCCTGCATCTCAGCGATTATAGTTGCCGTGATCCTTCATTTCGGCCCATCGCATGGCCTTGATACCCGGCTGAAGCAAGTGTTTGCATTTGTTGCCGTATGGATAGTCTTGCTGATTGTTTTCTATACGCCGTTCATGTTCCGGTACATGCGGGAAAAGTATCACCGCTGGCGAGAACAGAAGAACAATGCGTTACCTTCTGATGAATCAAGAGTTGCCCGGACTCCGTCACGTAATGTCACCGTTGACACCATCCGTGAGGCCATGCGTAACCTCTACGGTCGGCGTTGGGGCCGCAAAACACGCATCCTGCTGGTCACTGGGACCATATCTGAGGTGGAGCAGTTGACTCCGGGTCTTACGGGCCAGCTCTGGCAGGAAGACCGCGGCACGTTGCTGCTGTGGGGAGGTGACCTCAGCACCCCAGCCGACAGTGCCTGGCTGACCGCGCTGCGCAAACTGCGCCGCCGCCCGGTGGATGGCCTGGTGTGGGTCACCTCGGCCTTTGACCAGCTTTCAGCACCTGGTCTGGAACAGCCGCTGCCGGTACCGTCTGAAAGCACCATGGATTCCCTGTCTCACGCCATCAGCGCGCGTATGGAAACGCTTGGCTGGAAGCTCCCGCTGTATGTCTGGTCTCTGCACCCGCGCGCCGGTAAGCCGGAAGGGCGCATTATGCAGGCGACCGGCTGCCTGTTACCTGCTGGTTGTCGTACCGAAGGGCTGGCAGAGCAACTCTCTGTCCTGACGCCGGATTTGACCTCGCAGGGTTTGCAGCAGACCTGCGGTGACGTGAAACATAACTTCCTGCTGACGCTTGCCGACCAGCTCATTCGTGAGCCGGAAAGCGTAACCGCACCGCTGTCGGTGATGCTCAATCCGTACCGCCCGCTGCCGCTGGCCGGTGTGGTGTTCAGTCAGCCCTCTGCCGGTGCCGAACGTGCCGTGCCGCACCACTGGGGCATGGATAAACGCTGGGATGTTTTGCCTGAGTCTGTCCGCATGCTTCCTGCCGGACTGCGTCCATGCAAGCCGGGCATACCATGGCGTAAAGTGTTTGTTTCAGTTGCTGCTCTGGCGATGGTGGGGTGGGCTGCGTGGATGAGCATCGCCTATGTCACCAACCGCAGCCAGATTGGCGGTGCAAATGCTCAGGCCGACCTTGCCGCCCGACAGAATCAGCCGCTGGAGCAGCGCCTGCATGCCCTGTCGGAACTGCAGAAAACCCTGGCTCGTCTGCAATACCGTTCAGAGCATGGCGTGCCGTGGTACGAACAGGCCGGGCTGAGTCAGAACAACGCCCTGCTGACCGCACTCTGGCCACGCTATCAGAACAGCGCGTTACCGCTGTTGCGGGATGCGGCTGCAGACCATCTGCAGAAGCAGGTCAGTGCCTTTAACGCGCTGCCGCCGGGCAGCCCGCTGCGTGAGCAGATGGCAAAAACCACTTATGATCAGCTCAAGCTCTACCTGATGCTGGCCCGTCCGGAACACATGGATGCTGCCTGGTTCAGTTCAACGCTGCTGCGTGACTGGCCAAAACGTGATGGCGTGAACGACGGTGTCTGGCGAGGCGTAGCGCCCTCACTGCTGACGTTCTATGGCGCGCAGCTCGTTGTGCACCCGGAGTGGAAGCTCCGTGCCGATGAAAACGTGGTAGGCCAGGCGCGTTCGCTACTGGTTCGCCTGATGGGCGTGCGTAACAGTGAATCTACCCTGTACCAGAAGATGCTCTCTCAGGTGGCGCACCTGTATGTCGATATGCGTCTTGAAGATATGACTGGTGATACCGATGCTGCCCGCCTGTTCAGCACCACCGAAATTGTACCAGGCATGTTTACCCGCCAGGCCTGGGAGCAGGCCGTTCAGCCCGCCATCGAGAAGGTGGTGAAGGCGCGCCGGGACGAGCTCGACTGGGTACTGACTGACAGTAAGCGTACGGTCAATAAACAGGATGAAACCTCGCCGGAAGCCCTGAAAAAACGCCTGACGGAGCGTTACTTTGCTGACTTTGGCGGAGCATGGCTGGAATTTCTCAACAGCCTGCGCTGGAATCAGGCCGCCACGCTGTCGGACTCCATTGACCAGCTGACCCTGATGGCCGACGTGCGCCAGTCGCCTCTGGTGGCTCTGATGAACACCCTGAATGTGCAGGGGCGCACCGGGCAGACTGGTGAGGCGATTTCAGACTCCCTGGTGAAATCAGCCAAAAATCTGCTCGGAGGTAATAACCAGGATGCCATTGACCAGAGTGCCGGCGTTCACGGTCCGCTGGATACGACCTTCGGTCCGGTGCTGGCGCTGATGGACAAGAACCGCACGGGGGGACAGGAGCAGAGTCTACAGTCATACCTGACGCGTGTGACGCAGGTGCGTCTGCGTCTGCAACAGGTGACCAATGCAGCCGACCCGCAGGCGATGACCCAGACCATAGCCCAGACCGTATTCCAGGGTAAAGCCGTGGACCTCACCGAAACCCGCGACTACGGCAGCCTGATTGCCGCCGGTCTGGGGCAGGAGTGGAGCGGCTTTGGTCGTACGGTGTTTGTGAGTCCGATGGAGCAGGCCTGGCAGCAGGTGTTGACTCCGGCGGCCGAAAGCCTCAATGCTCAATGGCAACAGGCGGTGATTGCTGAGTGGAACTCCGTCTTTGGCGGTCGTTACCCGTTCAATAACTCCAGCAGCGATGTATCCCTGCCGCTGCTGGCCAAATACCTCAACGCGGATTCCGGGCGTATCGCCCAGTTCCTGCAGACCCGTCTCAAAGGCGTGCTGCACAAAGAGGGCAACCACTGGGTACCTGACAGCATCAACTCGCAGGGCCTCGCCTTTAACCCGGCATTCCTTAACGCCATTAACAGTCTGAGTCACATCTCGGATGTGGCCTTCACCGAAGGCAATGCCGGCATGAACTTCGAACTGCGCCCGGGCACCGCCGATGGGGTGATGCAGACCGACATGATTATCGACAGCCAGAAGCTGACCTATGTGAACCAGATGCCAGTATGGAAGCGGTTCACCTGGCCTGCTGATACTGAAGCTCCGGGGGCCAACCTGAGCTGGATTAGCACGCAGGCCGGGACCCGTCAGTACGCCGATATTCCGGGTAGCTGGGGGCTGATCCGCCTGCTCGATAAAGCCTCTGTCAGTGCTTATCCGGGTGTCGGCAGCAGTTATAGCCTGAGCTGGAAAGCCCAGGATGGTCGCATGCTCAACTACACCCTGCGTACCGAAGCAGGAGAAGGCCCGCTGGCTTTACTGAAGCTGCGTAACTTCCGCCTGCCGGAGACCATTTTCAGCACAACCGGTGTCGCACCTTCAGACCCGGCGACAGATACGACCAATGACGACGGGGAAGCGTACTGATGAGCACCCTCAATGCCTTACTTAGTGCCTGCCAGACAGAACAGGAACCATTACTTGTAGCAACCCGTGAGCGTGTGGAGCAGTGGGACAGCTGGCTGCAGCCGCTGTCGGGGCAATCACCCGCTGGCGAAGACCCAGGCTATGACGATGACTTCCAGCAGATGCGCGAAGAGGTCAATAAACTCTCCGGTGCGGATACCGAACTCATCTGCCGGCTTGCAGAGAAGCTGTTGACCACAACCGCAAAAGATATCCGTGTTGCCACTTACTACTGCTGGGCGAAGCTGCACCGCGAAGGTGAACAGGGGCTGGGCGAAGGACTTGAACTGCTGGCTGGCCTGCTGGAGCGCTTTGGTGCACAGCTGCACCCTCAGCGTGACCGCAGCCGTAAGGCGGCACTGGAATGGCTGGCTAGTTCGCGCATGACTGACTCGCTTTCTCTGTACCCGGAAGTGGTCAGGATCGATGCGATGCGAACCACCGGAGCGCTGCTGCTGATATCACAACTTATTGAGAATGAGCCGGATGAAACCCGTCCCGAACTCAATGCGCTGTACGGCGCGCTGGAGAATCGTCTGCAGAAAGCGGGCGGTGTGGATGCGGTGGTTCCACAGAACGCCAGCACTAGCGAAACTCCGTCGTCTGTCAGCCACAGCGATGCCCCGGCCATCGGACGCATCACCTCCGGTCAGGATTTGCTGGCCCAGGCCCGCACCCTTACCGAATACCTGCGTGAGCAGCCGGACGGCTGGCTGTCAGCACACCATCTGATGAAGAGCCTGCGTCACGACACCCTGCGTGCCATCCCGGCCCCGGATGCGCAGGGACGTACGCGCATCGAACCGCCAAGGGCGGATCAGCGTGCGTTACTCAAACGCCTCTACCTGCAGCAGAACTGGACTGAAATGCTGGAAACGGCCGACAGCACCTTTTCCCGCGGAGCCAATCACCTGTGGCTGGATTTGCAGTGGTACATCCACCAGGCGTTGACGAAATCAGGTCATGACACCCTGGCTGACATCATTGCTGCCGACCTGAAAGGGCTGTTGTCGCGCCTGTCCGGGCTGGAGACTCTAGCGTTCAGTGACGGTACCCCATTTGCGGACGAAGTGACGCTGAACTGGATCCAGCAGAGCGTGCTGGACACCGTCGGTGGCTGGAGCAATGACACGCCATCCGCTTCGTTCACCGCCGGTAACGATGACATTCTGTCGCTGGAACCGGAAGCCGTGGCGCTGGCCGACAGTGAAGGCCCGGATGCCGCGCTGGGCTGGTTGCAGACCCGGCCGGGTATGAACACCGATCGTCAGAAGTGGCTGTTGCGTCTGCTGATGGGACGAATTGCCGAGCAGTACGGTAAAAATGACCTGGCGGTGCACCTGTTTGCTGAGCTGGGTGAGCGTGCCCTTGTAGTGACCCTCAGTGACTGGGAGCCTGAGCTGTTATTCGAGGTACAGGCCCGCCATCTGAAACTCCTGCGCCTGAAAGCCGGTCGCAGTGAGGCTGATAAGGTCCGCCTTACGCCGGTAATGGACCAGTTACTTGCCGGACTGATTGCCGTCGATCCTGCCCGTGCCGCCGTGCTTTGCGGTTAAATCCACAGGAACAGAAATAAATGGAAGATTTGACCCTGCGTTATTACGACGCGGAAATGCGGTACCTTCGTGAAGCCGCCAAAGAATTTGCTCAGACCCATCCAGATCGCGCAGCCATGCTCGACCTGGATAAAGCTGGCACACCAGATCCCTACGTCGAGCGCCTGTTTGAAGGGTTTGCTTTCTCAATGGGACGACTGCGTGAGAAAATTGACGACGACCTGCCGGAACTGACCGAAGGTCTGGTCAGCATGCTCTGGCCACACTACCTGCGTACCATTCCGTCACTCTCGGTGGTGGCGTTCACGCCTGAACTTCAAGCCGTGAAGATGGCAGAGGTGATGCCCGCAGGGCTGGAGGTGTACTCTCGGCCAGTGGGACCAAAGAACACGGTCTGCCGCTACCGCACCACCCGGGAGGTGATGCTCAACCCGCTGAACATCTCAGGGGTGACTATGACCACCGAGCCTGACGGGCGTTCTCTGCTGCGGATGCGCTTTGCCTGCAGCATCCAGGCGGACTGGTCTCATGCTGACCTCAGCCACCTGAGTCTCTTTCTCGGGGCGGATGCTCCCGTCAGCAGTCAGCTGCACCTGATGCTGACCAGACGGCAGGCTGCTTTGTATATGCGCCTGCCCGGGCAGACTGACCGTATTCGCCTTGACGGGTATTTCTCGCCGGGGGGATTTGCAGAGGAGGACGGACTGTGGCCAAAAGGCGATACCGCCTTCAGTGGTTACCAGCTGCTGCTGGAGTACTTCACCTTCCGCGACAAGTTTATGTTTGTCCACCTTAACGGCCTTGATGGTATCACGCCGCCAGCAGGGTCCGAGTATTTTGATATTGAAGTGGTGTTCAGTACGCCATGGCCATCTGACCTGCCGGTCACCGATGACGCGGTTCGTCTGCACTGTGTACCGGTGATCAACTTGTTCACTCTGGAAGCCGACCCGCTCACCATCACAGGCCTTGAAAGTGAGTACCTGCTGCGCCCTAAACGACTGCAGGACGGACACACCGAGATTTATGCCGTGGATTCGGTCACCGGCTCAAACCGCACCAGTGATGCCGAATACGTGCCGTTCAGCAGCTTCCGCCACAAGGGGGGGATGATGCGCCGTCATGCACCGCCTCGCTATTACCACACCCGCGTTAAGCGGGGCGTGACCGGGCTGTATGACACCTGGCTTATCCTCGGTGGTCACCAGTGGGAAGAAGACCGTTTGTTTGAGCGTGAAGCCGTCTCGCTGCAAATCACCGGTACCAATGGTCAGTTACCGCGCCGAGCGCTGCAGAGCACGCTGCTTGACCGCTGTGAGCAGGTGGTCAGTACACCACTGACGGTACGCAACCTCTGCAAGCCCACGTTGCCTGTCTATCCGCCTGCGGAAGACCGTTTCCACTGGCGGGTGCTGAGCCACCTGGGCTCCGGGTTCCTGAACATGATGAGCACCGCTGAAGTGCTGCGTGGGACGCTGGCACTCTACAACTGGCAGGAAGATGAACTGAACACCCGCCGTCTGGAGGCTATTCAGCAAGTCGAACACCACCGTCTGCAGCGTTTCGAGCAGGGTTACCTGCTGCGGGGCCTGGATATTGAAGTGACCCTCGACAGCAACGGTTTTATCGGTGAGGGCGATGTCCACCTCTTTGGCGAAATGCTCAATCGGTTCTTTGCGCTGTATGCCGATATGAACCAGTTCAACCAGCTCACCCTCATCGTACAGCCAGAAGGAAAATGCATCCGGTGGAAAGAGAACCACAGTCCGCGCCTGCCCGGCTGATAACGCAGCTGGGTGACCAGCTGCCATACATTAACTTTTACCGCTTCTGTCAGTTACTGGAGCAGAGCCAGCCGGCTAACCCCGTCGTGGGAAGCACATGGCAGGTGCGTCACGAGCCGGTGCGCTTTCGACCGCACCCAGGAATGGGCTTTCCGGCTTCAGAAATCAAGTCATTCGAAGCTGCTGATTATCCAGATCATCCACCTACGGTACGCGTCACCTTTATGGGGCTCTACGGCGTGGAATCGCCGCTGCCGACACGCTATATCGATGACATCACCCAGCGGCGCGAAGGATACGAAGCCACCGCCAATTTTCTCGATATCTTCAACCACCGGCTGATTGCCCAGTATTACCGTATCTGGCGTAAATACTCCTATCCGGCAACCTTTGAGGAAGGCGGTAAGGACAAAACCTCACAGTATTTGCTGGGGCTGGCCGGGCTTGGGATTGACGGCTGCACGGACAGTATCGCGACCCCGGCTTCGCGCTTTCTGGCACTGCTGCCGGTCATGTTACTGCCCGGACGTACCGCAGAAGGTATGGCCTCGCTGGTGCGGCTGTTGGCGCCCGGTACGCAGGCGAAAATATGGCACCACGACAAACGCCGTGTGCCGCTGAAGAAGCCCCTGACCATGAGCGTGCGCCAGCCTGTCTCCCTGACGAACCGTCCGGTTATGGGCAACTATGCCACCGACGTAAACAGCCAGGTGCTGATGCGCATGGTGACCGCTGATCCGGCTGAAGTGCAGGGCTGGTTACCGGGCGGGGAGCTTCATACGGATTTAATGGCGCTCCTGCACGTGTATCTCGGGTCTCGCCTGGATGTCCGCCTGCAGTTGTGTGTCGACCGTAGCCTGCTGCCGGACGCGACAATGAGCGCTAAACCCAATGCAGGAGCAGTGCAGCTGGGGCGCACCGCCGTGATGCGGCCGCTGAATGTAGCGAATACCGCCACTTACCCTAAAACAATAACCATCAATCTTGGCCGCTATGAGCGGGTTCAGGAAAATTTTCACCGCAGGGAGACCGATGAAGATGGCGATTATCGCTGGTAAATTTCCTCTGGCTGCGCTGGCCGCCGTTATCACAATGATACTGGCGGGCTGTGGGCTGACGCAAAAAGTGACAGACAGCACTGTTGCTGTGACCAAATCGATTTTTTATAAACAGGTAAAAAACCTCCACCTTGATATCCGCGCCCGCGAGTCTGTGAACAGCAATGCTGGTGGTGTAGCGCTGTCGACGGTGGTGCGTATTTATCAACTTAAAGACCGCAAAACCTTCGACAGCACGGACTACCCGTCACTGTTTAAAGCCGACAGTCAGGCCATTAAACCAGACCTGGTGGCGGAGAAAGATATTCGCCTGCAGCCTGGTGGGGCGGTGATAGTCGATATGCCGCTGGAGGGCAGCGCGCAGTATGTGGCAGTGGCCGGGATGTTTATGACACCGGACCAGGAGAGCAACACCTGGCGTGTGGTGCTGAGCCGCGAGGATCTCGATCCGGACAAGGCTCGCGTGATCGAGGCGGGCAACAACCGGCTCACTCTCAGGGCGTTGAAAGATGAATGAGTCTCCCCGTCCTTCACTGTATGAAATGCTCTACGGCAACTTTACCGGCGACCTTGAGCTGCATCAGGTCAGCGAGCAGAACAAGACCATCCTGTCTGTGCTGGACAACATGCAGCGCATCCTCAACTGCCGCGCCGGCACGCTGGCACACCTGCCGGATTTTGGGCTACCAGATATGACAAAAATCCTGCAGGGCATGCCGGGTACCGCCCATGAGCTGATGGGCACCCTNTCGGCTGTTCTGCTCAAATATGAGCCACGTCTGAAAAAAATAACCGTTGTCCTGCTGGAGCAGAACGTTCCCGGCGAACTGCGTTACGCCATTGATGCCGAGCTTAAGGGCATTGGCCTCGTGCGTTACGGAACAGAGTTTATGCCCGAGGGACGTGTTCTCCTGCGGCATTTTAAACAACAGCACTATCTTGACACCACAACCCGTCTGTAAGGCCAGTTAACACCATGTCAGTAAAATCACAGTTTCTCGAAAAATTGCAGACCAGACAGTCTGCTCCGGTTTCATCTGTCAGTAAGAGTCAGGCCGATATTGCAGAGTTTCGCCTGCGAATGGCACAGCTTCAGGAGCAGATGGACGCGTGGCTGGTGAGTACCGGACTGAATGTGGAGACGCTCAATACACCCGTTACGGACCTGCTGGTTGAGGGGGGGAAATTTGATATTGTCTCCCTCGTTCTGCGTATCGACGAACGATCTGTAAAATTTGTGCCGGCATTCCTTTATGGTCAGGGTGTAACCGGGTGCGTGGAGGCGACCTTCCATAATGGAGGGCTCGTGACGCCACTGGGGCGATTATTTATGCGGTCAGGCACGGTGAACAACTGGACCTATGTTCCGCCTGGTGCTTTATCCCCCTCCGGGCAGGGTTTTGATGAGAGCACATTTTTTGGTTTGATTCTGGCGCTGCTTCCATAGCGGAGCCGGAATGAGTAATAGTTTGTTTGCCTGTCTGTCATTGCATAATTACCTGGCGAAACAGTTAATGGCTGACGGAGAACAGATCCACAAAATAACGAAATAAATCAAGGATATGGAAATGAGAAAGTTAATCTTTTTTCTGGTCTCAGGGATACTGTTTACGGCACAAGCCGATGCTGCGCGTGGAAGGCAGCCCTGCTCAGGTTCAAAAGGCGGTATAGCGCACTGCACATCGGATGGCCGCTTTGTCTGTAATGACGGGAGTCTGAGTCAGTCGAAACGATTCTGTTCCGGGTATGGTTCCTCAGCAGCCAGCAATCCGGTAAAACAGTCCACTTCCACTCGCAAAGCTAAGCCGGAAAAAGTGACAACTGCAAAAAAACAGGAGCCGCAAAGTGTTGCACAAAACGACGAACCGGTCAGTACCCAACCCCGACAGCCCACATGCGCTCCTCTCTATATGGCCAACAAGCCCGGATACACTCATTTACCAATTTGCTCAGGGAATCAGTATTGATTTGCTATGGAAAAGATTCTATTCCCATTATTCAGATTAAATTGTCTGGATAAACATAAGAAAGGAAAGAAGTAAAACATGGCACGAAGAAAAAAAGATGACAATGCTACGGGTATTATTCTGATTATTATTGGTGTCATTGCCTGGGGTATTTATGTCGCGGTAAGAGCATTAATTAATCTTAATGAGCGATTTATTGAAACGGTGTCGAATCCGGCAGGTGTCATCGGTTTGTTCTTTGGCTTACTGATAGCCGTTGCGTTAATAATCCGGTTTTTCATTTACCGGGGCTTCCGGAAGAAAGCTGCGGAGCTTGAACAGGCCATGTCGGACCAGGCACAGAAAGAGAAAGCCTTTGAAGAAACTGTAAGTACTGAAGTGGCTCGTGGCCTGTATCAGGAAAAGAAACAGCTTTGCGGCCAGTGGGATAACTTTCACAATGCCAGAAATAAAGCCTCCCGGGCAATGCAGCGTATTGTGGACTCTGCGTATAAATTCAAAGTCAAAACCCTGCTTTCTGGCACCACGGTGAATAACTGGCAAAGTAAGTACGACCAGCTCAGAAAAGAGAGAGACGCTTATGCTGCTATAAGCGAGAGAATCACCTTTCTGGAACTTGAAGATAATGCCGACTGGGAAGGCGTAAAGCAGCAGTTTCTGGATAAGGTCGCCATGCTGGAAAAAGCGCAGGAAGAAAAAGAATATCAGGCTGAGCTCAAGCGTCAGATGCGGGAAGAAAAACAGCGACAGGACGAACTGGAGCAGCAGCAGCGCGAAGCGGAAGAAGAGGAGCAACGCCTTGCTGAGCAGCAGCGTTTACTGGAAGAAGCCCTGTTCGCCGCTGAGGGGGCTCACAGGGAAGAGCTGGAACGACAGCGCCTGGAGCTGGAGCAGAAAATCCAGGACGTGCATCAACAGTATGAGCGCGCCAAATCTATGGCCCAGCTCACGAAACAGGGACACGTGTATGTGATTTCGAATATCGGTTCCTTCGGTGAAAACGTCTTCAAAATCGGTATGACCCGACGGCTGGAGCCTATGGAGCGTGTAAAAGAACTGAGCGGGGCAGCCGTGCCGTTTGATTTTGACGTCCACGCCATGATTTCCTGCGATGATGCTCCTGCGCTTGAAAAGACACTGCATGACCATCTGGAAAGCTACCGGATTAACCGGGTTAATCTGCGTAAGGAGTTTTTCCGGGTTGAACTCAGTAAAATTATCGATGAGGTTGAGCGTCATCATGGGCAGGTTGAATATATCGCTGACCCGGTGGCGCTACAGTATCTGCAGAGTCTCGAATATGCAGAAAGCGAAGCCGCATAAGCAATGACTTTCAATAGCTCCTTATACGTCAAATGGACAACTGGTCATGAATGACATTACCCCATGTAAAATTAAAACAGGCGGTGACCCAAGGGCGTTACCGGATTATGCCTCCCTGCGCGATGAGCTAAGTAAGCTGAAACATCCGGCGCGTCCGGACGTAAACTGGCGATATGTCGAGAAGCTTTGCCTCTCACTGTTTGAGCAGAACGGAGTGGAGCTGCAGACGGCAGCCTGGTACACGCTTGCGCGTACGCAACTGGCCGGCTTATTCGGGCTCAATGAAGGGCTGGCGATACTCGAGGCGCTGATAAGCCATCAGTGGGGGGCGCTGTGGCCGCAGCCTGTCCATGCCCGAATGGAAATCCTCAGCAGCCTGAGCCAACGTTTGCAACAGCGGATGCGCTCGCTCCCTCTGAATTACAGCGACCTCAGCCAGTTATACCGGGCGGAGAAGCTGCTTACCGGTCTGGGGGAAGTTTTGCAGCGTCTGGAGCTTAAGCATCTGAGCCAGCTTGATACGTTGCGAACCCTGATGCATAACAGTGCTGTCCGGCTGGAAAACAGTGATGGCGTAACCAGCTCGGGGCCAAACAGTCAGCCTGGTATAGTGTTGCCTTCTTCCGTGATGAATGATGCGGCAGCAGTCAAGGCGGACCTTGCTGATAGTCCGCCTGAAGGTAAGCCTGACGGTGCCGCGAAGTGGGTGTATGTTGCGCAGCCCGAACACAATTTGAATGTGGAAGTACTGGCGGCAATGCCCACTCCGGTCAAAAAGTGGAAATCTTTCAGCGCCGGGATGTGTACCATGCTGATAATAAGCGCTGCTGCAGCGTGGAGCTGGCATTATCTTCACCGACCCGACCCGCTACAGTCTCAGCTTGCAGCCTCACTGGCTCCTTTACCTGCACCTCTCGTCCCTGAACAGCTGGATATGCTACGTCAGCAAGCTCCGTTGCCGAACGATCTTATTGGTCAAACACAACAGCAGCTTGCCCGACTGGATAAATACCCTCCTGACTGGAACATCACTTACGCCAGAAAACTTACAGAACAGGCTCAGGCGCTGTGGCCGGAACATGCTAAGCCTCTAATACAACAGTGGCAGCGACAGATAAGTGCCTCAGCGCTACCTGCTGATGCAATGAATGGCTGGCATGAGGGAATGCTGAAACTGCAGGAGCTGACGACACAGCTCAATACCCTGGATGGGCAGAAAGGTAAGTATATTACC
>Ga0058693_1000250_pt1 | contig 22674 bp, 21 predicted proteins | sample AgamicOrMarz_FD_55217 | JGI IMG/M metagenome (GOLD analysis project Ga0058693, IMG submission 55217) | Agave microbial communities from Guanajuato, Mexico - Or.Ma.rz | ecosystem: Host-associated > Plants > Phyllosphere > Phylloplane/Leaf | place: Guanajuato, Mexico | collected 2012-06-04 | reverse complement strand
ATAACTTGTTCATAGTAGTGTATACTAGTTTAAATTTTTAATTGAAGAGGTGACTAAATGAGAATTTCAGAATTGAAGTCGGCTGCTAAAAAGATGATAGCTCCGCACAAGAGTGCATTGTACAAAGCAAGTGCACTAATATTAGTTTTAGAAATAATCTTTCTCGGATTGTCTATCATTCTAGATTTAACAAATCATGAAGATGCTGCTGACAACATAGGTTATATAGGTGATTTACTCATTTACCCTGTTATTTTAGCCAATATTGCAATGATTGCTAAGATTTATCAAGGGAAAGATATTGAATCAAGAGATTCTCTTGCAAATTATTCTACGATTCGTTTATTTGGAAAAGCTTTAGCAGCTTACATCCTACCTGGTATCTATGTCTTCTTATGGACTCTACCTTTTGTAGTCATTTCTATATGTAGTTTCATTCCTGTATATTTAAATCACAGCACAAATCCTTTATTAGTTGTTGTTTTCATTGTAAGCTTACTTATTAGTATCATAATTGCTATTATTAAAGGGTTACAGTATGGTCTAAACCCCTATATTTTAGGTGATGATAATACAGTGACAGTTAACCAATCCATTAAACTAAGCAAAGATTTAATGAAAGGTTATAAGTGGAAAATGTTTTTATTAACTTTAAGCTTTATCGGTTGGTTCTTCCTGGTACCTTTTACGCTAGGCATAATCCTTATTTGGCTTATCCCATACTACAACGCAACTGTTTATGAATTTTATAACCATATTAAATCTAACACAGTTACAAGTGAACAAAATACAGAAGAGATTGTAGAAGATTCTACTACTGAAAAATAATAAAAAAGCCGCTCTATATATTAAAAGTATATAGAGCGGCTTTTTATTTACTGCTGTTTACGGAGCAAAAAACATAGGCAAAAAACATCCTATAGATAAAACAACTAATAACCCTGTAATCATAAACCAAACTTCCCTACCAAGGTTTTTAATTTGCAAGAGATATGAAATTAAAAACAAGGCAATTACTATGTACGGAAGACTATTACTACCTACTAAAAGCATTCTTCCCATTGACAAAACTATGATAAATCCAGCAACGGCATTTAAAATGTGTATTTTTATCATTTTTTCTAAATTCACCCTCTTTTAAACCTAGTATACTATGCTTTAAAAGAGAAATATATAGTAACATTTATATAAGAATTACAGATTTTTAAGAGAGCCCTGTAATAGTTTAATTAAATCTTCTACATCCGTTTTTCTTAAACAAACGCCTGTACCTGGAACAGAATGTGTATGTATATTGAATTCCATACATTTGCTACCCTCTGCAACTGTCATAAAAATCCCTTTTTCATCTTTTTCAAAACAACAATTAAACTTGTGATTTTCGCCCATCTTGTGATTTTCTCCTTTTCGTTAACTCCTACTTACAAAGGATTAGCTACTATTTTATTCTCGTTCATTATCGTAGAGATTAAATTGTCAAAGTCAATTTCTTCTAGCATTTCAGGAGCATTTAGCCAAGCCTTGTACTTGTCTATAATATGTGGGTCATCTAAAATTAAGTCTCTTACATATAATAAGCACTGAGAATACATTTCAAAAGGATTATAGTGGTCACCGATTGATTTATTATTTTTGCTTTCATTATGAAAAAGAAACACATCTATTGCTTCTCCAAAATCTTTCTCGTCTAAATACTCATCTTCAGCAAACCATTTTTTAGAAAATGCAGTTGAAGNTTGATACTTTACTTGGTTCCACTCTTCCTCTTTGGCTTGAAATTCTTCAAGATTGTTTCTTACTGCATGAACGACTCCTTTTGGAAATAATGAATACTCAATTTTTCGGTCTTCTTCCCTTGCTTTTTCTGCTTCCTTCTTTATTAAAGAGAAATCCTCTACAGTCTTTATATTTAATTTGCGTCCATAGTAATCAAGAACTGGACCTACAATATCACTGTCTGTAAGCTTTTCATATGTAGTAAGTTCTTTAAATTTACCATTTGCAATTACCCAAACTTCTCGATATTCAAAACGGAAATCATGCACTAAGAAGTTTTCAGGATACTGATAATATAGTGTTTTTAGAGGAAGTTCATCTCCTACATCAAAGCTTCTCATACCGCCTCCACTATGCCACGTAGAGGCTCCTTCTGTTCCCAAACTATCTTTGGGTGAAAAAATAGGAGAATAAAAGATTTTAATTTGCTCTCCGCCTAAATAATCATACATACCCATATTAAAATGCCTCCTTCTGTAAAAGATACACTATCTTTATTGGTTGATTTCATTATTATACACACTGTTAATTTAAAAAGCAGTAGAAATACAATATATTATTAAATTCGGAATACGTTTAACTGTATCTAATGAAGCGTAATTTTTAAGGTGATAAATAAAGAAGAATAATAACTTCGCTTATGATATTAAAAAGACCCCTTTTATATATACAAGTTATATGTACATATAAAAGAGGATGTTTATTTATATTGTTTGATTTAAAACTACGTTACTGTGTTTTTTCTAACTCATCTGAAAACATATCTTTAATTGCTTTCATGTTTCTTTCTAAGCTAAGGTTTTCACTTAGGTATCCTCTAACGTCTCTTGGGTATGTAGGGAATGCAATGAAATAACTAGCTACTGTTATAACTTTGACATCTTTTAAATCGTACACAAGCGTTAAGTCATTTAAAAATAATTGATTTATATCTCCCTTAGAACACCCCGCTCTTAGTAGAAAACGATAAAGCGGTCGAATATATAATAATAGTCCTGCACCTTCCATTTTCTCCACTAAAGTTAAAGGCATATTTTCGATTAGTTCTTTTCTAGTTTTTTCTGTTATATTCACTATCTATCTTCCTTTCAAGCATGAAGAGTATAATCTTCTGCGGNTTTTATATATTTTAAATGAATTCCTTAAAATTAGTAAAAAAAGCTAATATGAAACCAAAAAACCATGTCCTTCTTTATGAAATAAACTATAATTAGTTTCAGAGACTATTTATCACTACGGAGGTAATTAACAAAGATGGCTTGGAAACTACAAAATGCCCAGGAAACCAATAGAGAGTTCCCCTATACTTACTACGCACCAAGTTTGGAAATTATTAAACAATTAAAAGTTGGGGATTATGCTAAATTAGAGTTTTTAAGCAACTCTTTTTTCTCTAAACAAAAGAGTGAAAAAATGTGGGTAGAAATTAAAGAAATTACTGAGGATATGTATGTTGGCGAGCTCAACAACGAACCTCAGCTCATAAAAAAACTTAAGATGGGGCAAGAAATTAATTTTAATGCTCATCACATTATTAAAACGGAAATAGATGAACCATCAGCTTTGCTACACGAGTATTATAATAATTCCTATTGTATAGTTAGTAATGATGTCTTTAAACGAAACGAGTTTAATTTCCTTTTAAAAGATAACTCTGAAGAAGAAAACGATACAGGTCTAATTGTATTTAGCGGATATGAAAGTGATGAATATAACGATAATGCTGATAATTTTCATGTTGTAGTTTTAGGAACTATCTTAAATATTGATGATTCCATTCTATCTTTTATCGAAAATGCACCTATTTTATCTGCCTATGAACGGAATAGCGATGGAACATTTGAGCAAGTACATGATTATGTATGGAGTGAAGATTGGACTCAGGGCAAATAACTATAAATGAAAAGACGAGATGTTGATTTAATAATTAATTGTCTGCTAATCACAGTGTCGAGATAAAAAAGCATATTGGGAGAATAATAATGGAATATAAGTATGGAAATGTTGAAAAAGTTACTGCTAAAAAGGATTTTGAGATTTTTAGACATGATGGAAATGGTGAATTAGTAGGTGTAGTTACCGTCCCTAAAGGGTGCAAAGGCGTTGTGGAATTAATGGGTTGTAGTAGCGAAACTAATTTTAAAATTAGCTACGATGTCTTGTTTTCAGAAGGTGACAAGAAAATTTCTGTAGGCATTTATGAAGATGATTTTGAGGTATTCTTAGAGATTGATTAGTTTCATCCTTTAAGAGAACATTTATATGGTTAAATTGAAACAGAAAAGCAGCTGGACAAAATTATAAAGTCCAACTGCTTTTTATTTAGTAGCAGGTTACTGTGTAATTACCTTTAGTTAATTATTTAACACCAGTTATTTTATCAACAGGCAGCTCACTTTTGTAACCAAACACGTTATCTGTGTAAACTAACAGCTTGTTTTCATGGTCTATTACATTTATAGTGACAGCTTCTTCTATGTATTTTCCATATTTTAAATATTGAAGTGTTACTTTTTCTTTGGAATGAACTGCTTCTTCTAACAGAATAAGGTTAGTCCTTGAAACAACGTCATCTGACATTAACTTGCTGTGATTATCTTCTTCATCGTTCTTATCTTGAAAAAAAGCATTCCATTCTTTGTTCTCTTTCCATTTAATTGTTACTTCTTTCATCCTATCAACTCCAAAGAACGTTTGTTCTTATTGTAATCGAACGATACTAACTTTTGCAAGTATTTACAAATTGGTAGAAAAATCTGTTTACTTTGAATGTATAAAAGATATGCGAGCTGCTTTTAAAATTAGTTTTTCTTAGCAAAGCCTAAGTCACTTAAAGCGTCATAGCCTGAATAATTTAGGATTTCTTCTTCTGTCTTTAAGCCATCAAATTTATTTAGCGTATTAAATGAAGTGGCTTCAAAAGACTTTTCATCTTCTACATAATTAAATGCATTCAATCGATATGAAGTATTTACAAATTTACCGCTGGCTTTGTCTGTTTTATATTGAGTTATAAATGCTACATTAAACATTTTATTGTTTATTTTATAAGCACCCCATCGTTCAGTATTAATTAATTTAGTTCCATCAGTTAAATTAGTTTTGGTATAACTATAAATTACTTCTCTGCCTTCCTCTCTGTCCTTAGACAATTGGTCATCTGCTTCTTTTTTAGTTATTTGAGGACCCAGCTCTCCATTTGCACCAGTATAGAAATACTTAGCTCCAGTAGTTTTATAAATAATTACTTTTACTCGTTGATAAGCTTTATTCCATGTTACACTTGCACCTAAGTTTTCTGTTACAAACCTTATTGGCACCACTACTCTACCGTTAACTATTTCAGCCGATTCATCTAATGTTTTCTTCGCTCCATTAACATATCCATATTTGCTACCGTTTGTTAGCTCAATTACTTTATCATTGTGCTTAAGCGTAACTTTTTTGTTTGCTCCATCCCATTTTATATCTGCATCCATATATTCAGATATTGGTCGTAGAGGAACTAAAACACGATTGTTTTTCATAATTGGTGTGTAGTCGTAACTATATAAGTATTCGTTGTCAATTACCAATTGAATGTCTCTGTGATAAGAGGAGTTAATTGTAGTAACGTTGTTTTTACTTAAATCCTCATGGTATTTTTTAAAGTAATTATCGAACGCACTTGATGATGCACTTACCGTTTGTGCTCCTAAGCCTCCCATTAAGATACTTGCCGCTAGTAAACCTTTAACTGTTTTTTTCATAAAATACCTCGTTTCTAATTAAATTAGTTTTGTAAATTTATTCCTTAAAGATAGTAACAGTTTTAAAAATGCTGTAAAGAAAAAGGGTAAAAAAAATCGCTACGCATATATGTAATATGCATAGCGAATTGTGTAAACGGATTACTTTTCTTTAATAAATCCTGTATCTTTTAAAAGTTCATATGATGTGTATTGTAAAACTTCTTGAGTTGTTTTAAATTCTTTTACCTTGCCTTCTTTTTCGAAACTCAATACTTCAGCATCTTCTTTATCATTATAAGCGTAAATGTTGTATGTACCGGTTCCGATGTTTCCTTTAGCGTCAATAGAATGTTCAATTAAACTAATTGTATTAAATGTTTCTCCGTTAATAATGTACTTACCTAGATGTGTCGTGTACATTTTAGAGGTTCCATCTGTTAAATCAGTAACAGTGAAGCTACGCACAATTTCTCTATTTGTCGCTAGCCCTTGGTCTAATCTTGCATTTGCTTGGTGAGATGTAATCTCTGCACCAAGTTCACCTTTAGTATTTGTATAATAGAATTTTTCGTTTCCTTCTTTAAATACACTTACATCTACACGTTTCTCTTTTTGAGTCCAATTTACTTTCGCACCAAGACTTTCCGTAACAAAGCGTAATGGAACAAATACTCTTCCTTCGATAATTTGAACTGGCTCATCCAAATCTTTCTTTGTACCATTTACAATACCGAATTTATCACCATTTGTAATTTCGACTGTTTTACCCTTACGAGTAATGGTTACTTTCTTAGCTTTTGAATCCCATTTTAATGTTGCTTCCATATATTCAGCAATAGGACGAAATGGAACCAATACTCTGCCATTCTTTAAAATAGGACTTACCGTATCATCGTATAAGTATCCACCATCTAAACGTAAGTCAATCTGGTTTCCGCTAGTTGACTTTACGGATACTGCGGACACCTTAGTTGATTGTCCTAATTTATAAAGTGTATCCTCTGATATATTTGATGCAGCGTTTGCCGTTTGTGCTCCTACACCTACTAATACAACGCCTGCTGCTACGACACCACTTAAAATTTTTTTCATTAATGACCCTACCCCCATGTAAAAAATAACCTCTACTTAATAATCATATATGTATAAATACATCCCTCTATCTTTATAGCAGATGAATGAGGACGTTTAAATACACAACTTATTGTCTGAACATACTTATTTTCTCAGTGTTATTCACCTTTTATAAAGCCAACTTCTTGTAACACATCATGAACTGTTAATTTATAAACATCTTGCATACTATTAAACTCTTTTTTTTCTTCTTGAGCAAAGTAATCATCGCCACCATTTGAACCAAAATTATCTGCCCATACATAATAGTTACCTGTAAAAGGTTTTGTGCTTGCAGGATTATAGTCTAAATGCATAGTGTAAGATGTATTATATGTTTTTCCATCAATTTTAGATTGACCAAATCTATTTATAAAGAAACGGCTCGTGTTGTCGGTTAAGTCCTTTATCTCACCAACGTATACTAGTTCTCTTCCATCTTTAAAACCTTGTTTATATCTTAATTCGGCTTGTTTTTCCGTAATTGGTGAACCAATCTCTCCTTTTGAATTAGCATAGTAATAATTTACACCTTTAAAATCGTATACAGAAATATCTGCTGTTTTCGTTTTAGCTGTCCATTTTACTTTTGCACCAAGACTTTCACTTACAAAACGAAGAGGAACATAAGTACTACCGTTAATAATTTGAACAGGCTCATCCAAAGCTTTCTTCGTTCCATTTACCAAGCCGGCTTTAGCACCGTTAGTCACTTCAACCGTTTTATCTTTACGTACAATCGTTACTTTATTAGTTTTATTGTCGTACTTAATAGAGTTAGCATCCATATATTCAGCAAGCGGTCTAAAAGGAACTAATACCCTTCCGTTTTTTAATACGGGAGTAACAATATTTCCAAAGTTATCATATACTTCGTCACCATCTATTTTAAAATGCAATTTGTTATTACTAACCGAACTTATGGAAACGGTTGTTTTATGAGTTGGCATACCTCCTTGCTTATTAATAGCATCTTGTAAACTCGATGCTGCATATGCAGACTGTGTTCCTAAACCCCCTAATACAACTGATGCTGCTACGATTCCACTAATTACTTTTTTCATTTAATTACCTGCCTTTTTATAAAAACGGTCTTACTTAATTAATTACCTTGTTTTAAACAATCCTTTTTAACAATACAATGTTTTCCAAATTCCACTTAAAAAAATATTAACTTTTTTCAACTAGACCATTCCCATATAAAAAAGCACCCTTTTATATATTTTAAAAGGGTGCTTCAAACTCTATTGTTGTAACCTGCTTTCATGTCAGGCATTGCATACTCACCATTATGAGTAGGAGTATTGCTAGACACTATCATAGTATTAGGTGTCGATACACTAATNGGTGTTCAATCACTACACTCTCTACACCTTTTGCTAAAGTAATGTTTTTAGGTTTAATGGGGTAACTTTTGTAGATATCTAGTTTTTGAACCTCCCGTGACTGAAGTCAAAGGATTCCTGCTTCACTGAGAACTGCGGTCTATTAGAACGTCTTACACTCCCTCCATTACGTATCCGAAGATAGGTAAACAACATCTTATGATGTTGACAGGCACAACCCGTAGTTCCTACGGTGAAAGAAGGAATTATGCATTCAGTAATAAGCGAATGCCTTCTTCTTTAATATTTAACGCTGCATTGTCGTCTCTATCATGATGTGTTCCGCATAAAGGACACATCCATACGCGGTCAGATAGTGAAAGTAGGGTATTCTTTTTTTTACAACCGTTACATTGCTTCGAAGAAGGGAAGAAACGGTTAATGAGAATAAGAGTTTTGCTTGCCCAGTTTGCTTTGTATGAAACAAACGTTTTAAACATGCCCCAACCTACATCTGCAATGCTACGTGCTAATTTTCGATTTTTAATCATACCTTTTACGTTTAAATCTTCTAAAATGATGACTTGGTTTTCGTCTACCAGTTTACGAGATACTTTATGTAAAAAGTCTTTACGCATGTTGCTAATATGTAAATGCAGTTTTGCAATTTTTTGTTTTAGTTTTTGGAAGTTTGAGCTTCCTACTTGTTTATGTTTTAAGCCGCGCTGTAATTTTGCTAATTTCTTTAAATTTTCTTTTAAATAGCGTGGATTATCTATTTTTTGACCATTAGAATCAATTAAAAAGTGAGTTAGACCCAAATCACAACCAATAATTTTATTGGTTGGAATAGACATAACATCTATCTTTTCTTCTAACGGAATAATTTCTTCGCATTTTAATGAAATATAATACTGTCCACTCCTGTGTCGAGTGACAGTAGCTGACTTAATTTTAGCTGTAAACCCGTTGTCCTTAAACATCATAAGATGTTTCTTAGATAGTTTGACGGGAATTTTTCCCAACTTAGGAAGTTTGACCACTTGATTTTCAACATCAAAAGCAATATTTCCGTTGGTTTCTTTTGTGGTGTAACTTTGTTTTGACTTGTGCTTCGACTTAAATTTAGGGAATTTGTTTTGCCCTTTAAAAAAGCGGTCAAACGCATCGTCTACTTGTTCTAAAGCAGACTCCAAAGAAAACTTATCGACTTCCTTTAACCAATCAAAAGCAGGGTGCTGCTTTAATCCATTAAACGATTTCTTGAAACTACTATAATCTAAACTTGAATTTGTAAGTTTATAGATTTCATTTTTTTCGTTCAAATAAAAATTGAACGAAAAACGAGCACACCCAATGGTTTTGGCGATTTTTTCTTCTTGAGAAGGTGTCGGCAGGGCTCGTAACTTTAAGCCGTAATGACGTAACACCTTATTTTCTTTTGCTAATTCTTTGTTTCGTTGTTCTACTGTTTTTCGAGCCATGTTTGACACCTCTCTTTACTAATTTACTGGTCTTCCTCGTTTACGTTCTTTTGTGGGCTGGTCTTGAATGTATTTCTTAATTTGTTCTTCAGTTCTGTCGCTAACAGTACAAATAAAGTAAGATGGGTTCCACAAATGACCACCCCACAGCTCTTGCTTTAAATGCGGGAAGTCCCTGAAAAGAAAGCGAGCACTATTCCAAGCCTTTATAATATTGGGAATGTAATGTTGTGGGGAACATTCAATTAACATATGTATATGGTCTCCGTCTGTTTCCATCTCTACAATATGAAAGTTGTGAGCTAAAGATTGTTCTGTTACTATTTCTTTAAGTCAGGTATCTAAGGTGCCCTTTAAAAGGTTTTTTCGATACTTTACACACCAAACTATGTGGTACTGTATGGCGTAAACATATCCTCTACCTTTTTTGAATTTCCATATTATTCACCTGTTACCAATTTAACATATGTATTTTTAAAGAACAAACGATATACTCACAGAAATAAAAAATTCCCGCACACCCATCACGTAACAGGTATGCGGGAATAGTTNATCAAAAAGCTCATTAAATGCTGGTTTAGCAACTTCAACTGTATATGTATTACCAGAAGCATTTATAGAGGTGATTTCTAGAGCTTTACCTACATCATTTTTTTAGAAGGGACAACTATAGTGTCGTTAAACTTTAGTTCTTTCTTTACACCCTTATTTAATACTGGAGAATCTCCATTAGATGATTGGATTTGACCTTCTTTCACCGTAATGAGCTTATTACTATATTTACCTTTTTCAACTTCGTCACGTTCTACAATAAACTTCATGTTGAAAGGTTTAGAAACCGGTTTTCCACTAGTGTATGTAATTCCTATTTGTAAGTGAAGGTGTAGCTGGCACCTGCTTCCCACTATCAACTGTAACCTCAATATTATCCGTATTTACGGTAGAGGCATCTAACTCTTCATCAAAACCAAATTCCCATACTTTATCTGTAGGAGTTTGTGTTTTCATTAGCGAAGCTTCTTCTAAATTAACTTTCTTTGTTTCTCTTGGTAAAGTCTTTTTTTCCGCTTTTGCTTTCGTAGTTGCTACTTCTGATTTTTGGCTAAAATATTTATAACCAAAAAGACCTCCAACCGCTGAAATACAGTAAATAAAGCCATTAAAAATCTTGTCATTTCATTCCTCCGCTAATCTATCTATCTCATTTATTTTTTATATAGATATATAGATTGCATTCTATTTCTGCTATATATACATCCATTTTTTCTTGAATATGTATATTCCCAGCAAAAAAGAGCTCCCTTGTGTAAAACGGAAGCTCTTGTTAAAGATATAATTATCTAAAGCGCTGTTTTCTCATCCACTGTGTAGCAACCCATTTCTCACCTTTAATAACTGGAGCGCCTCCGTGAAGAGTAGCTTCATTCAAAGCTGAGTCTGTATAGAAGTATTCAAAGTAAACTGCCATCCCTTTTTGTGGTGACACTGAAAAGTTTAACTTTGGAAAATAGGTTTCTCCCCCTTCTTCTACATCATTTAAATACAAAACCATTGTACTTATCCTGTTATTCTGAATAACTCTATTTGTAGAAGTAAAATAATCAAAATGCTCTTTGTATTGTTGGTCAGGCTCGTATTTTAAAATTTGAAGACCATCACCGTTCTCCACAGGTATTCCCATTAATTCTGAGAGGCGATTTTCAATGCGTGCTACTAGCTCATTCTCGCCCTCTTCAAAGAACATACTGCTGCTTGTCCTAATGTCATTAACCTGTCTATCTGAGCCCACTTTGGAGCGTTTAAGCTTATCTTGTGATAGCTGTATTAAATTATCGCATTCCTCATCACTTAAGACATTGCCTAGAAGTACAACAAGCGGCTCTTCCACTTTGGCAAGAATTTGTATTTCTCTATCTTGCGTTTTAATTTTGTTTCCTACATGGTTAAAGATAGTTTGTTCTTTTATTGTAAGGTTTTGTTCATTCGTAATCATGCTTATTTCCCCTTTAAACCATCAATTCTTTTAATGCAAATATCTCTTAGTAGCAGAATTATAACAAATTAACTTTTAAAAATTGCCGGTTTTTAAATTTAATTTCATAGTTAAAGATTTATAAATCCTAATTCATTGTATTAAGACACGGGAAGCAATATTACTGCTGTATTTGTTACACCTCTCTTTTTAGTAAACTATCTAAAGGCAGATTAAAATAAAATACTTTATAAGTGTACTTATTGCATAGGAAATAGCGCTGTTTTAAAAAAACTTTACTTACTTTAATTTAAGTAAAATTTGCGCATAAAAAGAGAACGGCGCTTTAATTGCCACCGCTCCCCATCTATTATTGTTCAGTAATTGGTTTGTATCTATACTCAACAGGATAATCACTAAAACGAGACATCCAGTTTTGAATTGTGAGAGGAAGTTTATCTTGATATAGTTCATTGTCTGTATAGAAACGGACCTTTTCTCCATCAACAATAGTTGCTAAAAAGAGGTCACCAGGAGTTGTTAACATAATTATCGANTCATTATATTTGTACAATCCAGGTACTGCTGTTGTTATGACCGTGGAACCAAATGCATCTACATCTTCTTCTCCATCTACAACATATTGTTGAGTATTGGTTACGAATATATCATAATCCTCTCCTACTAAATTTCGAATTGCTTCGTCTCGCTCCTCAGAAATTTCTCCGTTTGTGAGTTCTGTTAGTGATTTTTGCTCCGGTTGTGGCTGTTGTCCTTTTTTATAATCACCTTCAATAGATACATTGTTTAANTTACACTCAGGACTTTCGTAGACAGTAATTGTATCTTTTTTATCTACTACAAAGTTAATGTAACAATCTGTATCTTCATCTACATATAGCGCCTCATCATTCTTGATTTTTGCGGTTGTTCCTTCATAACCAGTTGCATGCCCTCCGGAACTCGCATTTATTTCAAATTTCAATCGATTATTTTTTACATCAAGAATATTTAAAGTAGCCCCTCCAAAATCATTTACTAGCGACCATTCTCCTTTTAATGAACCTAACTTATCCTGTTCTTGGGCTTCGGATTCAGCTGCTTTTTTAACAATTTCATCATAATCGGCTATCTCAACAGGTATAGTAACTTTTTTCGTTACTTTCTTCATCCATACCTTACTTTCAGATGTATATTTTATGGTTATACTAGTTTTTTCACTTTTCGGATTTTCAAGAGCTTTAATATTTAAGTTCTTCTTATTCTTTTTAATCTTTACAACTTCTTTATTAGATACCGATGTATCCAATACTTTGTAATCTTTAATTTTTACTTTTTTGTGTTCTGAACTTAATAGATTTAAGTAATCTGCTACAACGTTAATATTCTTTTCTTCTCCACTATGCAACTTAAGGGTTTTTACACTAGATTCAATTCCCTTATATGCTTCGCATGTATCCATTTTGTCTTTTACTTTATCTTTAGGTCCAATGGACATTTCAAGTATTCTATGTTCTTTATCAGAAAATGGTATTGATAAGTCAATAAAGGCATTAAAACCTTTGGTTGTGCCATCGTTTAGGACAGCACATACGTATTGTTTATTAATATCAACTCCTGCCAGAATTTTCCCTTCTATCTTCGGTAACCAATACCCCTCAAGACCCGCTGCTGCTGTATCATAACCATCAATTTTAACTTGTAATAATGGTCCACCTGCTACTGTAGCTACGCCCTTGCCATCAAATGAAATATCTGTCTTTGGCTTCATAATATCAATGGGTCTGCTTTTTCCATCTTCATATATAAAACCTCGTGTTGAATCAAATTCAAATGTGGATACTAACTTTACTTCACCGTCTATCCCTGCTTTTACATTAAAATATAATCCGCCTTGGATTGATAGACCTGGGACGTTTGTTGGAACTTTAAATTTACCAATCTTAATTTTTTCCACTAAATTTGTAAGCTTTTTTAGTTCTTTTTTATTAGTTTCAAATTTTAGGCGTTTGTCTTCATAACCTTTGCCCTTACCTAATAGCTTAAACGAAATTTCTTGTTCTGTGTGGTTTTGTGTTGTTACTTTCATCTTCTTTAATTTAAACCATTTTATTTTCATGTCGGTATCTACTTTTGGCTTTAAAATAAGCATTGAACCACTCAGAGATAAGTTTTGATTTTTTTTGGCAACTTGTAGTCCATCTAATTTTACTTCGAAACCTTTAGATTTAGTGTAACTGGTGCTAACTTTTGGTAAAGAATATTCTTTTTCTTCTTTAGCCCATCTTGTCATTTCTTTTAGTTCATCATCTTGTTCTTTCTTTTCTTTAGCTGTAACCCCCTGCGAAGCAATCATGGTGCTGTTCTCCGCTTGACTAATTGGGTTTATAGTAACTCCTTCAATTCCCTCTTCCAACTCAATATCTTCTGGTTGTATCTCATAATCCTTATTAATATCTAAGTCTTGGTATATTTCAGTAAACAACGCTTGAGTTGTAGTAACTGTATAACTATCAGAATCAGACTTAACCGATACCACTTTTACAGCATGACCATCTGGGCTAGATTCTGTTGGAATGACTATGATATCGTCTTTTTTTAAATCTTTTTTTATTGATTTGTCTATATTTATAACATCACCATTAACAGAGTTAATTTGTTTTTTTGTCGCAACAACTAAGTTTTTATTTAATGTTGCTTTCTCAACTTCGTCACGGTCTACTTCAAATGTTAAATCGTACGGTTTTGATACCGGTTCTCCATCAGAATAAGAGATGCCATTTTCAATATGTAAGTGATATGTTTCCCCCTTAGTATAACCTCCAGACGGTGGCATGATATTAATTGTTTTATTATCATTTGTCAGATTAACTGTTGTTTGTACAGGCTTATTATTTTTGTCTTTTACGGTTATATTTGTGGAATTTACAGTGTCTGGATTAAGAGGGTAACCAAATGAAAACTCCCATGCTTTATCTACTTCTACATTAGTCTCAATTGACTCGTCAACATCTTTATCACTTACTTTAACTTTCTCTTTTTTTACATTATCGTCTTCAGCCTTTGCCTCGTTATTTACGGGAGCAGCTTGGTTTTTGTAGGATTTAAAACCAAAATATCCACCACCTATTACTAATAACGCTAACAATAGAAACCACCATTTTCTCATTAAGTAACCCCCATTTTTCTTTTTCTCTTTTTTGGACACATATAAATATGACCTAAGTAACAAAAATAGTACTTTAATAACCGTTAGAAAGATGAAGAATAATAACATCATTACTAAAATCATATTTATGAGTATTATTTTACCAATGTTTACACTAGATTTACAACGAATATATAGATAATTCCAATACTTTTTATCCAAAAGTGGTTTATTGTTTATGAAAAGCGGGTATTAACTCCTTTTGAGGGAAAATTCTTTGAAAATATAAAAAAGACAATCTAGAAAACTAGATTGCCTCAAACATAATTTAAATATCTTTATAAATAGTCTCTACTGGATAATCAAATCTATTCATCCAATATAACTCTGTAAATGTCATTGTATTCTTAAACTCTGGATTATTTGAATAGAATCTCACTTTAGAGTCATCTACAATTAATCCCACATAGTAATATCCTTTTTTATCAAATTGAATAATACCTTCTTTAAATGTATAAAGACCTGCCACTCCGCCAGTAATAATGGTGGAATCCATATTATCTTTATCTTCTTCATCAGTATTGATAATTTGCATATTGCTTACTAATGTCTCATAGTCCTTACCAACTAACTTTTTAACATTAGCATCGTCTTTAGCAGTTAAAACGCCTAAATCAGCGAATGATTTTGTTGACTGTTTTGCTGTACCTTTATCATATTTACCAGCAAGTGATGTTCCTATTCCACCTAATTGAGAACACTCAGTGGATTCATTGATATTAATAGCATCTTTCCCTAAGTTAAATACTAGTTTACAACCAAAATCAGGGTCAACAAAAGTGGCTTTATTTCCGCTTATTTTAGCTTTACCTTCAGTTCCACTTGTATTGGCTCCAAAATAGGTTTCAAGAGTAAAGTCAAACGTTTCTCCTGTTGCATTTGAAATGTTTAACGTGCCTTCTGAATTTCTAATATTACGAGACCATNTGCCATTTAGGGATTTGCTTGCTTCCTGCTCTTTCTTTTTCTTTTCAGCTTCTAACTCTTTTTTTACCTTGTCATAAGAAGTAATTTTGACTGGTATAGTTAAAGTAGATACTTTATCTTTTCTAAAGAGTTCGTCATCTTTCTTGTATGCCAATACAATATCGGTTGTTTCCTTTTTAGGAAGTTTTAAAGCAGTAACCTTAATACCATCTTTAGTTTTAGTTACTTTAAGAACATCCTTATCTTTAGTTATTGCTTTTAAATTATTAATTTTTATGTCTTTATTAGAATATTTTTGTGTTAATAAATCAATTTGCTTTTCGCTAATTTTTATATCAACTTGCTTTTCTGGCTCAACAAATATCCTAGTACGATTAGCAACAAGGCTATCAAAGGTAGTACAAGTATTAAAATATTTCTTTCCAAATTCTTTCTCCGCAATTTTAAATTCTAAAAGAGCTTCATCTGATTTTTTAATGTTAAAGCGTATTGCCTCATCAAGATATACTGAAGCTGATGCTAAACCACCTACGGAACCATTAGCACAAAATATTAGGGGATTCTGAACAGAAGCTCCTGCACTAAAGTCACCTGAAGCTTTAGCTGCCAATAGTCCCTTAATACCACCACCTGCAACATTAAGCATAGAAATTTCCACTGCAAGTTTAGGTCCAAGATGGGCATCTGCGTGCGCAACTCCTTGATAAGATACATTAACTGTTGGTTGAATGTTAGAGATGACCTTTGGATTATGCCCTTTTTCAAACATAATTCCTTGTTCTGAATCTGAATCTACTGTTAATGTAATAATTTGCTTTCCATAGGCATCATATTTGAAATTCAAATAAATTGACCCCTTAATTAACATACCTGGAACTTCTGGTATAGGAATTTTTATTTCCCCTAGTTTAATTGATTTATCAATATCTAATGGCTTTTCCTTAACTATTTTTGCAATTTTGGTATCTTTAAGAAGTTTACCGTCTTTAAGATTTATATTTCCTATTTTTTTAGCTACATCTTCTTTTTCAAACCCTTTACGAGTTACTGAGACCATTTCTTCTGTGTGAAGATTAGATGTAAGTATAAATCTCTCACCTAATTTAATATCTGGGTGAATTTGAGGTTGAAAAACGTTAAGAGAACCATCTAATGTAAGACCGTTTGATTCACTGCCAAGAGTAAGACCTTTAATACCAAACTCTAAACCTTTTGATTTACTAAGACCAACTTTAATTTGACCCTTTCCTGCTCCATCTTCAGTACTAAATTCTCCTTTTTTAGTTAACTCAAGAGATGAAGCAACTTGCGTTCTAGGTTCGACCTGAGCAACTTGGTTTAAAGTAACTGTTCCTTCTAAGCCTGGTTCCAAAGTAACGTTCTCAGGTGTTATAGCGTAGTCTTTATAAATATCCAGTTCCTCAAATAATTCTGGAAAACTTGGTTTCGCTACTTCTACCGTAAAAGACTTAAAGTTAGACTCTATTTTTTTAACTTTTAAGGCTTCTCCCACCGGATTATCATCCGTTGGAATAACAACGATATCTCCCTTTTCCAAATCCTTTTTTACACTCTTATTAATTTTTAACTTATTTTCTCCAACTACTTCAAGCTGGTTTTCATCAACTGTAATTAAGTTTTTATTTACAGTAGCATTAACAACCTCGTCTCGTGTAGTTATAAAGTTTGATTCGAAGTGTTTAGAAACTTTCTTTCCATCTGCATAGGCAATTCCACCGTTTTTCACTTTAAGTTTATAGATTGTTCCTTTTTTATATCCTCCTGAAGGGGGACTAATTTGAATAGTCTTTCCCTGATTAATTAAATTAATCTGTACAGGAACTTTATTGCCCTCTATATCCTTAATAGTGATGTTTGAATTATTTACTGTGCTTGCATCTANTTCATAATCAAATGAATACTCCCAAACCTTATCTGTCGAAATGTCTCTTTGCACATTTTCAATATCCTTTTCTTTCACTTTCTTCGTTTCTTTAGCTTGTAAATCTTCATCATCTTTTTCCTTTGGTTCAGCTGCCGCTGTTTGTGAAGGCTTTTTATAGAAGTGATTGTACCCATAGTACCCTCCGCCTCCTAAAACAGCCACCACTAGAATGAACATTAAAAATCTTCTCATATTTCTTTTCTCCTTTTGCTCACATCTACACTTGTCTTGAGATATGAATTCTTAGTTGGCATATAATTTATGAATTAAAACAGCAAAAATAGACATATAGAGTCGCTCTATTGCCTTGTTTTAAATATAGAACTAGCATGTATGCTTATCATATAATTACGACACTATATTTAAACAACCTAGACTACCAAATTCATAGCTTATATCATTATTTTACCATCCAAAATATAATTTTGGGAATATTATTTTGATTTCAATACAACAAATAACTCCACCCCTTAGTTTATAAGGATAGTGGAGTTAAAACTTTAACTATAAATACCTTTATTAATCGTAAAATTGTGGTTGCTCATCTTGTTCTACTCTTGGGGCTCCTCTTTCGTATGTTCCAGATTGTAAGGTAAGAACCGTGCTACCTTCTTCATCTGCCGGTTCACATATATCTGGTTGTAACACATCAATTGTATTCTTATTTAGAGTAAATGTTACATCACAATTTGTTCCATCAACTTTTTCAACAGCCTTATTTCCGTATATTTGGGCTGTTCCAGAGTAAGTTACCCCTACTATCTGAATTTTGTAATAAAAGCTAGATGGCGTTACATTTGTTATGTGCATATCTCCGACAGCGTAAGAAGTGTTTCTTGCCCATTGACCTTTCCACGCATTTACACTCTCTAATTCTTGTTTTCGTTTAAGAACCTGTGCATAGTTTTTAATAGTTATAGGGATTTTAATGGTTCCTGTTTTCTGTTTTCTGTATGCCTTATCGTTTGTTGTATAGGTAATCGTCATAGTTGTTCGTTCTTTGGATGGTAAATCATTTGCCCTAACTATAACGTTGCTATTGTTCTTATTAACTTGAACCACGCCTTTATCAGCAACTGTTATACCCAAAATTTTATGGGACTTTATCTTTTCCTGGCTTTTTTCTTCCGTTAGTAAGTCAATATATTTAGCAAACACTTCTACATCAACTGACTCAGCAGGGCTAATGGAAAGACTTTTTTTCTTAGACGATATGCTTTCAAAAGAGTTACATGTATTAAAGGATTTCTTTAAAAACTCTTTTTCAGCTAATTTTAATTCCTTCCAATGTTCATCTTCGTCTGTAATGAACGGAATATGCAAATCAGCATATACACTAGCTTCTGCTACTCCTGCTATATAAGCTTTAGCACAAAAATAGTCTTCTTGTTTTATAGATTCTTCCTGTGCGATTTGACCATTAAGTCTAGCACCTGCAAAACCTTCAACTCCAGCCCCAACTACTTCAAGTGCTTCTAATCCAAATTTCAATTTTGGACCAAAGCTAATTTCCCCCTCGCTTTTACCTAGATACGTCATGTCAAAGCTAGGGTCAAATGAAGAAATAAATTCTGTTTTCTTTCCATTATAAGAAATTCCCTTTTCATCATCTACTTCAAATGAAATTGTTACTTCTTGTGAGCCTGCTAATGTAGCTTTAAATTCTAAATAAAAAGCACCCTCAACCTCTAATCCTGGAACAGCAGGAATAGGTATGCTTACTTTTGCAATTCTTAATTTCGATTCTAACTTTTCCTTGTCTTTTTCTATTCTAAAGAAATCTTTTGATTTTTCCTTTTCTGTTTCAAAACCGGCTAATTCAGCAGTCACGTTCTCTTCCATATGGGTTTTATGACTAAAAATCATTTTCTGTAACTTAGCTGCTTTAACTTTTGTGTCAACATTTACTTTGGGATTCATAATATTCACATCACCAGACAAAACTACTTTTGTACCGTCTTTGTCTTTTAATTCTAGGTTTGATAACGAGAATTCGTACCCTTTTGTTTTAGAATACGCTTGTTTAAGAGTTGGCGTTGCATACTCTCCATTTTCTGTAGGAGTATTACTAGATGCTATAGCGGTATTTGTTTCAAGTTGTCCAACGGGCTCTAGCGATATTCCCTTAATACCTTTCTCCATTTTAATGTTTTCAGGTTTAATCTCGTAGCTATTGTATACATCTAAGTTCTCAAAGAGTTCACCGAAATGGGGTTCCTTTACATCAACTGTATACGTATTAATTCCTTTTTTTACACTTGTAATCTTTAAAGCCTTTCCTACTTCATTTTCTTTACTAGGAATAACAATAATGTCATCTTTCTTTAAATCTTTTTTCACNCTTTTATCTAGCTTTAGTGTGTTTTTTTGNTTTGATTGTATTTGGTCACTTTTAACCATAATNAAATTAGGGTTGTATTCTGCCTTCTCAACTGTGTCTCGCTCCGTAATAAANTTTAAATCATAAGGTTTAGACACAGGGTTTCCATTCGCATATGAGATTCCACTTTTGACTCCGTTTTTAATGTGTAAAGAATAGTAAGTTCCTTTTTGATATCCCTCGCTTGGAGGTGAAATTTGAATGGTCTTGTTGCCGTTCAATAGTTGAATCTGAACAGGAATTTCTTTGTTATCTTTATCCTTCATGACGATGTTATCAGCGGTTGCACTAGCTGGATTAAGTGGTTCATCAAAAGAAAAAGACCAAACCTTGTTTATAGGGATTTTTGTTGCTGTTGGAACTATGTCATCATCTTTTATAACCTCTTCTTTTGCTTTGACTGTCACTGGTTTTGGAGGCTTATTATGTAGAAAATAGTAAGCAACCCCGCCTCCGCCCAATAGCAAAATAAGTACTAAAAAAACACGCCAAAAAATTTTCATCTTCTTCCCCCTATTAAATCTCTCTTTTTGTTAGCAGGAACTGCTACATATAAATGTATAAGCTTATAAACAAAAAATGCTAAATTCAGGAGAACTTATAATATTTTTTATATTGTTCAACCTGATTTACCATTTACATACATTTATATATTTCTAAATTCATGTTTTATAACCCTATTTTACCATCTAATGAAGCTTTTGCAATATACAAAAAAACAGCCTCATCATATAAATGGGCTGTTGAATGTGTCTATATTAAATGAAGAATAGTTAAATCACTTTATCGACTACAAGTGTTTTTATTCTAAATATAGCCTTTACTGTTTAAGTAGATAATTAAACCCTTGAATAAACATAATAGGAAGGTGTTTATAATTAGAAAAACCATATAAACCGCAGGACACAAATGGATGAACTTCTATAATGAAAGTACCGGTTGCATTAATGCCAACATCTAAGGTATATGATAAAGGACTGCTTTTGTAGTGGGTAATCATCTTCTGAATTAGTGGTACATCTGGAAATAGAGTAAAATTACCCAAATAGTTTTGCAAACCAACTAATTTCCCTTGAATAATGAAGGCTCTCCATTCACTATGTACCTCAATACAATCTGATACTATATAATTCCCGTCAGGTACACCTGTTACATCTGCTACAATTTCAGTGTATCCCTTATACCTATCATGTGATTTTATAAATTTTTTATTGCTAAGAATAATGTCTTTCTTATTAGAAAGTTCTACTTTTCTCTTTAAAAATTCCAGTTGCATTAATTCCTGAGGGATATTTATTGGTTTGATGCTATCTTTAGACTTCCCATANTATTGTTCAATATGATTAAATACAAACTCTAAGCTGCCTACAGGAATATAGTCTTTGTAGTTCCATTTATCTTCTTTTTCGGAATACACAATATCATACAGTGGTTCACTATAAAGCCAATTTTGGTGTTTAACCGCTTCTACGAGATGAAAGGTAAAGTCATACTGGACTTGATTATCAACAGTTTCTATTAAAAAGGTTTTCATGTTATACTCCCTCGCTTGCGTTATGTGCTTTTAAATAATTGTATTCAAACTTTATANCAAATGTAACCTCTCCGTAATGCTCTTTTAAAGAAGAAGTTACAAGAGTCTCTAACTCTTTCTTGTTTAGATATAATGTATCCTTAATGCTTCCTTGAATAGGATAAACCCAAACATCTAGCCTCCATTCAGATTGTTTTCTAATGAAAATTGTGTGCTTATAAATATCACGGTATACAACATTAATTTGTAGCTCATTAGCTACTCGCTTTGTAAACTTATCGGCAATATGAGAACGTACTATTTTACGAATGGGTTCAGTGTGTTTTTTGTATACGTGTTGATACTCTATGTCTGTTATCTTTTGTAATCCTCCTACCAGAAATGGAAATAATAGAGGAAACAACATGAACCATATACCAGAACCAAACCCATAGATAAANTAATAAAATGCAGACATCATAATTGTCGTAATGGCAGGTGTTAGCAAAAGCCATATGAGAAGTGCTGCACCCATGTCCGTTTGTGCTAATCCATATCTAAATCCACTATATACACAAACAATAAAAATCAATGCTAATACTATCCACATTTTAAAATAACACCTCTCTTCTATTTGACATAATTATAAGAAAAAAATTCTAAAAACCTTAAAGTTAATCTATATTTCTATGCCAAAACCGTAACTATAGTTTTGAAAAAATATTATACAGACCTATGTTTATTATATTAAAGGTAAATTATTATTTGTTATATTATCCTTTTTTATTAAAAAGTAAAATTTTAAAATTTGCGAATAAAAAGAGGTTCATACAAAAATCTGTATGAACCTCTTTTTTAAAATCTTTGAGAATCAAAGTTTGTATAAACCAACTACTTTGTTCTCTTCTTTTATAATATTTTTTGTATCAAAAAGGATAGAAGCGTGTTCAGCAATCTGTTCATAGTCAAAGATGTCATGGTCAGTTAATAATACTACCATATCTGCATTAGCAATTTCATCGTAGTCAATACCATTAACATGTACTACTTCTTCTCCAAGTTTAAACATATCAACATACGGGTCTTGAACTGAAATAATAGCGTTTAAATCATTCAGTTTTTTGTAGAAGCGGAAAATAGCCGACTCCCGAACATCTCCAACATTTTTCTTATAAGATGCTCCGAGTATTACAATTTTACTTCCATTAATACTTCTTTGATTTTCATTTAAGATTTCAGCAATACGTGATATTACATAGTCATTCATGTTTAAGTTAATATCACTAGCAAGTTCAATCAT
>Ga0058693_1000242_pt1 | contig 23001 bp, 23 predicted proteins | sample AgamicOrMarz_FD_55217 | JGI IMG/M metagenome (GOLD analysis project Ga0058693, IMG submission 55217) | Agave microbial communities from Guanajuato, Mexico - Or.Ma.rz | ecosystem: Host-associated > Plants > Phyllosphere > Phylloplane/Leaf | place: Guanajuato, Mexico | collected 2012-06-04 | reverse complement strand
CGAGCTCTGGCCTGCACAGCGTCCCGTTCGGACACACGGGATGCCAAGATTCTAATATCGCTGTTTGCCGACACCCATTCTGAAACGGTCTGCAAGACTGGCCAATCTGAGGAGCCGCCTTTCCATAGATTGCCGAATGCTGCGCGCCCCATATCGTCGGCCGCGTCTAGGGCACTCTTCCTAGCTTGCGCGGAGGCCAGCCGCTCAAGCAGCAACACCCGATCACTGTTGAGATCAAGGATGGCATGAACCAGTGGAACAAATGCCTGGTCAGCCGCAGCGATCTCCTTAATCAACGTCGCGGCTTGAGTGAGCATGACCTCATCAGGTCCTGCCGCATCGGGGAAGAGAGCGAGGTTTTGATCGCCAAGATCGGACCATAGCGATGCCATCAAGTGGCGCACTTCCTCATGAAGGCCCCTCACCTGTTCGCAGCGGGTCGCAACGGCAGCTCTGTCTGTTAGTCTGCTGGCGATGGTCCGCGCTTCCGCTCCCAATCCTCGCAGGCTTCGCATCCATAGAACGAGACTTTCCAGAGGTTTCGGATCCGACCGCTCACCGCGCCAGTCCGCGCCGAACGCTCCCCGTCCGAGGCTGTCACCGTCCTTGATTTGGGCTCGAGCTTCCTTGCCTTTATGAAGAAGATCGAGAAGGCGGACCGTCTCGTCTGGAGACGTTTCCTGCATGACCGTCCGAAGAAGCGCCTTCGCCTTTCGCCAGTCACCACTCAGGAACTTGAATGTGCGGTGGCCGTGCATCGCCACTGCTGTCCGTGTCTGGGTCAGATCAATGTCCCACGCTTGGTCCGCAAGCTTGCCCTCGAGTTGCTTTCGAGTATCGCGATATGTCGCGACCGCATCTGCGAGATCACTGGCCTGATCCAGGCCACGCTCCCAAATGGCGGCGACGAAGGCGTCGGGACTTGCGTCGGGCGCATCGGCAACTCGCTCTCCTATGGCCAGAAGCCTGCCAATTGAACCAACGGTCGGAGACGCGTTGACGCCAAGCATCTGCTTCAGCGAGGATGCGGCTTGCAGAAAGCGTGGAAGGAGACCATCGAGTTTTGAAATCACCCCGAAACCCAATTGAGGGAATTCGGGTGGCAGCTTCTTGAACGATGACAGCGATTGCTTCGGTTCTGTACCCCAAGCTTCTTCCCTGAAGGTGGCATTCACCGCATCGGACAATTGGCGGAAGTCCGCGCCATCTTGCAGCAACTCCGCAATCTCTGCCCGCGAGGAGTCCCAAACTGGATTCGATAGAGCCTCAGCAGAGATTTCATTCGGGCAGGTTGCCACTCTTTCGGCCAGCGACACGAAGCCTGCAAAGTCTTCGAGCGTGCCTGCGGGCTCCCTGTACAGCGACTGCGTGACTGCATCCATCGAAATCCGAAGGACAGCCAGATCGCTGGAGGCATCCTTGAGCCGGGCGGTGAGGCGCTCGAGATCAAGAGGTGTGATGCCAGTCAGACCTACACCATACCAAGCGTGCTGCGATGGAAGTCCAATGTCGTCGATGCGCTGGGCGAGTTCCGTAAGGACAGCAACAATGCGGTCTCGAGCTTCCGGCGTCCAATCAGCTGATCCCGTGAGCTCCATATCGGAAGGCGGCATTCCCGTCCGACGAAGCCTCGATAGGTGCCCAATCACTTGATAGGGTGTAAGGTCGTACGGCTGATAGAGGCGGTGGACACGTTCCGGATGGGCATTGAGGTCGTCCCGCGTGTCGAGAAGCCGACGATCAAGTGCCTCGGACGACTCTCCTTTGGGTGCTCCCAGTTCCCAGACGTGTTGAAGCTCGGCCAGGATGGCACGCTTGTTGGCTTTGTTTGAATGGAGTTCGAGACATGCGTCACCTACGCCTGCTTGATCCAATCGCCTCTTTACGACCTCCAGCGCCGCCATTTTCTCCGCGACGAAGAGGACGGTTTTTCCGTCGGCCACGGCAGCCGCAATGATGTTTGCAATGGTCTGCGACTTTCCCGTGCCGGGTGGCCCCTGGATTACGAGATCTCGTCCGCGCCGCGCCTCATGAATTGCCACCGTCTGAGAACTATCGGCGTCGACAATGTGGGTCATCTCCGACGGCGAGATGTGCTCGTCAATCTTATCATCGTCGCCGAGCAGATCATCGCCCCTCGTGAAGCCGTCTGACACAAGCGACGTGATGAGTGGCCTGTCAGTGAACTTTGCCCCCGCGGGCCATACAGCAGGATCGAGATCGCGATACATCAGGAATTTCGCGAAGCTGAAGAAGCCTAGAACTATGTCGTCAGGCTGTACCGACCAGTTGGGCTTGATGGAAACAGCAGCGGCAACCTTGTTTGCGTAGTCCTCGAACGAGAAGTCGTCTGAAGGATCGAACTCGGGCATCGTGATCTTGTGGATGCGGTCGAGGAACGCCTCCAGTGACAGGTTCGATGCGAAATCCTCGGAGCGGGCCCGCAGCTTGAACCGATCCGCTGCGCTACCGCGCTCAAGGGCCACTGGTACAAGGATCAACGGTGCGTAGCGGATGTTCTCGGCATTGTTGGGGTCGATCCACTTCAGGGTACCGAGACCGAGGTAGAGAATATTGACCCCCTGCTCTTCCTCGAGCGTGCGAGCGTCGAAGTAGAGGTCTAGCAAACGCTTCTGCAGAGCGTTCGGCGTCATTCTAGTCTGGAGCTTCGTGTCTCCGTGACGTACCAAGCGACCAGCCTCATCCCGATCGTCGTCGTCGGGAAGAGCCAGCTCTATTAAATCTTCGGAGCTTTCGCCGTCTTTTGGTTCCCGTCCCTTTGCGCCAGCCAGGAAGGTCATAGCCTTCCCATCCGTTACCAGGATCTTGAAGATCTCGCTGGACCGCTCATCGATGATGTCGATCGTCTTAGCGCTCTTGGACAACCGGGGAACATTTAGAAGTCTGTTTCGAGCGGAGAGATCGAGGAGCTCTGTGCGGGCTCTCTCAATTTTAGCTTCGACAGACAGGCTGCTCTGAAAGATCGATTGTTCGGAATAATTGGCAGACTCGACAGTAGTCTCGGACATTTGGCACCCCGTTCCCAATGAGACAACTGATGCACAAACCGATTAAGTTGGTCCAGAGGTCGGGAGGCAACTACGGCGATTATTTTACCAATACTTAATTTCTCTGTTCGAAGTAGCTACGCACACTCGGAGGCGTTGTTTCGGCGCACAACTTTAAGGACTTTCTTAAGGCAGCTGACTGCGGTGACGGCGCTACATTCACAGTGGATGCCATTTCGATCTCAGGCGTCCAGCATCAAGTTCCCAAAGGTTTGCGTGCGCCAATAAGGATCCGAGACTATGCGGGTCATGCAAGCTCGACCTCTATCGAACAGGCCGATCTTTCGAGATTCCATATCGGTTCCCAAGAGCGCAACCAAGTACGGCGAGTATGACGGCGGCGGGAATACCAATCCCGCCCCCCATTGCTACAATGCCAACACCGCCGATCAAGAGACCAAAGGCTGCGCCCGCAGCAGCTCCGATTAAAGACCAACGAGTTTCGGCAGGACGAGCCTTTGCTCCAGAAAAGATTCGGTCCCTGGCCTCGGAAAACTTGCTTTTCATTATTATACTCCCGACAGCCGCTTACTTTAGCGGCGCAAGCGCAATTGAATGATATCACCAATGATCGTTGAGAAAGCTTGTCGTCAAGCTAGTTGGATACCTCGGGCACCTGTGCCTTGAAAGGTATAACCCAGGGCCCGACAAGTTCAGCCCAATACCCGAAAATCAATCGATCCATCTCCCATCCGCTGAGGCCAACCGGATGGGCGATAGTGAGCAGATCAGCCTCAGTCCATTTGGTTGCCGACCGTAGGCTGTAGGTGTGGCTAGTGCGCGTGACTGCTATCAGAAAAGCCGCCAACCTCGAATCGAATGCGAAGCTACTGTCCATGAATGCGGGATGGCCGGCATCCATCATAAGATTTCTTGCATATTTATCGCTTATGCCTGGAATTTGGACAAGTGTTTCCAAGCAAGACGCGCGCTCTGAACTCAAGAGTCCCACGCTGATGTCCGCCAGTTTGTTACGGTTGGCATCCACAAACTCTTGCAACCGATCTTTGATCTTTCCCCAGCGTTGGAAATGAGGGTTCGCGGCGATAGCTGGCCATTCCATTAGCCTGGTTTCGTCGTAGTCGATTACCGATTGCCAAGAGAGCGGATCCTTGCCAGTCGAGACCCCGAACTGTTTTCTAATGAAGGTTAGATGAACCGGATGTCGTGCGCCACCGTTCGTCGCCGATGATTGGACAACCGCATTCCAGAGCCAGTTGGGTTCCTCTCCTCTGACAATCTCCCTCCATCTCTCCTCAGCTTCGAATTTCGCTTCTGCGACTTTGTTGCCAAAGAACCGCTGGAGCGTTTTGACGGCTACGCGAAGATTTCGCTGATTTCTTCAGTTTTCATTGGACGCGATCCAGGACTCAGAACAGTGACGGAGCATCCCGAGGGTTAAGAGGTCATGTCAAGTGCGTGGAGGTTTCGGTTTGGATACAGGTCGACACTAGGCACGCTCGATCACGATGGGATATCCGACAACCACTTGATGCTCTAAGCCAGGAAAGCTGTTTGGCAGTTGGAAGCAAAACGCACGCATCAAATAGATCGACCGCACGGTCTGGGGTGGACCGATTTTCGCGCCAATCGAGATGAGAAACTGAAACGGATCGGCGGCAAAGGAAGCCTCGGCTTTGTCATCTCGGGCGAAGTGGTCGAAAGGAGTGGAAGCGCCCGATAAACCTGTTTGGAGTTCTTTCGCCAATAAAAGCAGACTGCTGTAGCTGGAACAGCCCCATACACCTCTTCTTGTGTCTAGAGCTTGCTCCTCAAAGAGAAACAACCGACGCCCGCCATCGTCCAGTTTATCTGGGACGGCTGCCCACATGTGAATGCTTCTCTCAATCGAAGTCACGGAAACTCGCCGAGCAGAGAACGTTTCATCGTAGAAGAGGAGTTTGTCCCTCCTCTGAGCGTCGCGAAAAGGGAGTTCTGGCATTCCGCCAGCGGTGACGATGTCGTTATCAACTATGTACTTTACAAAAGCTTCGATCTTCTCGAATTGATTTAAGCTCCGCGTGGTTGCCGTTGCGCTTGCCTCCCCTGTGGGACCCGACATGTCCGCTCCGAGTTTGATTCCCCAGCTGACTTGTCTCTTGGCGGTTGCGGCGAATTGTTCAAGGTATGAATCAAGCCGAGCTGTATCGACGTATTTATAGTCAACGAGCATCTGCTCCCCCTTTTGCCAACATTCCCAGCATACACTGCTGAGGCCGAAAAGAAGATATTGTTTAAAGGCTTTCGGCTGAGGTCACCGGACTTACGACATCAACATTACGAACAAGAGGTCCGTGTCCTTGCAAGCTTAGTCCACGCGACGAGGCAGGAAGAAAGCGTTGACCGCACGGGGCCGATTTGCCACGAATGTCTGTGATTCCAGAGAGCTTTGACGGTCAATGCCTGAATGTACACACGAAGAGATCAAGAAATTGATCGAAAGCAACGCGATTAAGGCAATCACCCTTGATACCAGTGTATTTGATCAGTTCGACTGCAATCTTGAATATAAGACCCTTGCCGCCCTCGACCAGTTCAAGGGTTCTGACATCCAATTCATCCTGTCGCCAGTCGTTGTTGGCGAGGTAAGTTTGCATATTTCGTCTGAAATTCGAAACAGCGCGGAAAAAGCACGTGCTGGGATCAATCAACTGCTGAAGGCGACAAGATCGAAAGCGGATCTCGACGCCCTGCTCTCTGTCGTAGGAGCGAAGACTGACCCGATCGTGAGAGCGAAGGAGATGACCGAGGCATATATCGCCCAGACCGCTGCCGAAATTATTCCGAATGCTGTTTTGAGCGATGAGTTACTGCGCCGATATTTTGGATCGGAGCCTCCATTCGGGTCGAAGGGAGATAAGAAAGCCGAATTTCCTGACGCGATCGCGCTACTTGGTCTCCGAGATTGGGCAGCTCTGAATGACACAATTGTCCTCATGGTCAGTCGCGACGGCGATTGGAAGGCGTTTGCCAAAGCTGAGCCGCAACTTGTTTGCATCGACAACCTGAATTCCGCACTGAACCTATTCCACGCCAACGAAGGCGTTATAGCTAACCGGATAGCGGGCGTCATAAAGGGACGCGAGTCAACACGTCTCATCAGCGCAATTGAGACCAGGCTGGACAGGTTTATTGAGGATTTCGAAATCGAAGCTTCGTCCGCTTACTATTATGACGAAGAAGCAGGGCCCGCCTACATCACTTCTTGGGGTCTTTGGCCATCTGCACCTGTTTCCGTGGTGGATTCCGGCTCGGACGATATTACACTTGGTTTTGTTTTGGACGTTGAGGCTGACTTCGAGGCGTATTTTCGCTTCCACGCCAGAGATGGATATGATCGCGACTACGTACGCATTGGATCGACAAGAGAAACACGGTCACTGAAATTCACGGTGGATGTTGCCGCTACGTTGTCAAGGGACGTGGATCCGGAGCCAATCGAGATTGAAGTAGAAGGTCCAAGCCTTGTTATCGATTTTGGTGACGTCGAGCCTTCCCGTTGAAACGCTTTCTGCGCATCTCGGTAAGACTTAATTGAACCTCGTGCCATCAGTACGGTTCGATCTCACTGGCAGACTTTAAACGAGACCGATGCGCGAGGTCATCACGCTATGCCGCATTGGTCGCCGCACCCACCTAACACGTGCTCCCGCTAGATCCCTCCCATCCTCTGTCCTAAAACGGCAACGGTTTCGTTATCGCCGCGGTCCAGGCAATCTCTAAAATCCGTAATACTGCAAAAGTGCTGCTTCAAGCAGAGCGCCACCAGCCCCAATCCCTACGTTCCAAGCACCTGAAGCAGCTTTGCCCATCATCTTGCCGAGCCAACTCTTTACGCCGGGGCCAAATTGCTTATCCGAGCCAATCTGTTGCTCTCCACCAAGGATGACCTTCAGCTCTTCGATGTCTTCGTCACTGACGCCCTTGCTGGCCAACGTCTTACCAAGATCGTCAAAGCTTCCGCTATTTATTTGGATGTTGACTGTGGAGTAGTTCGAGGTGCCCACGATACCGACCGAGCCGTAGATCGAGTTGTTGAAAATTTGCGATATCTCTTTCTTGGTCTCGTCGTCCTTGATTGTCATGCCACCTATCTCTCCAGCTACGGGATACTTCTTTCCTAACATAAGTGCAAAATCCAGCACCCTTGTCTTCACTGCCTCCACCACACCCAGCACGGCCATGGTTGGTACTTCACCCCAGAAACTAAGCGTGTTGTAACCCTGAAAGACCTTCCCGTTAAGGAGCAGACCCAAATTGTCGAGGTTGACCCTCATGACACCTGATGCCTTCACATCTTCGCCAAAATTGATTTCACTGATGCTCTGTCGACAGATGTAGCGAGAAAAGTTCAGGTTCTTCGTGACTGTTTCGACAATGTGGGGAGGAACTGGCGCGTTAGTTATCTGTCGACCATAGCCGCCTACGAAGGTACCTTTAAAATGCAATTCCATGGTCCGGTAGTTGGGAACCTCTGCTCCGTCGGGGTATCCCTGCAGTTCATGTCGGACCCAGTCTTCGAGCAGGTCACTGTTCATCCTTGCAGCCAGTATCAGACACTTGCGCAACAAAGGTGTCACTGGCGATGTTGCTGACACGGCATCGTTTTGAATTTCCAGCAGAAGTCCCATTCCGTACAGCTCTCATGGATCATTTGCGATACCGATCTTCAACCGATCTCGCTGTAGTTGGCATTACCCAAAACACCTACGTTGCCGTTGTGTATTGTTGTGTTGAATATCTGATTGACGACCCTGCCGACGTCGGGGGTTGAGGGAATGGTGCTGTTGACATCATCCGCGTCTGGCAGACCCTTCTTGAGGTTGAGGGCAAAGTCCAGTGTCCGTGTTCTGACCGCATCCAGAACACCCAGAAGGCTCGTTGAAGGTATCTCGCCCCACAGAGCGTGCACCTCGAAACTATCGTCCAAGTAGCGCCCCGGGAGCAGTGGACCCCAATTCGCAAAATTCACGGACACATTGGTCTTAGGATCGATCGAGTCGGGACTGATCGTCCCGATAGCTTGGCGGCACCGATATGTCTCAACGTCCGACCGGTCCAGAATCTTGCCTAAGATGACAGACGGAACGGCGTGACCGTTTAACTTCACAAGTCCGTTTGAAGCCATCACCCTAAACGTCATCGGCAGTTGGCGATAAGCTGGAACGTCGACGTCTCTCGGATATCCGTTTAATTCATGACGGACCCAACCTTCCAACAACCCGCTGTCTAGATTTGATGCCAGAACCAAAACCTTTCTGAGCAAAGTCGCGACGGGTGTAGCGTCCGAGAGTGCGTCGTTCTGTATCTCGGCGAGCAAGCCCATGCACTAGTTTCTCCGAAAGTAATCTGAACACGCAGACCCGAATCCGCTCATATGGTGTCGGCGTCCATAAATTATAACCAAGCTCGTAATGGAGGATATCGCGCTTATAGCTTCTCAGGCAACTTCATCGGTATTTTGTTTCAAGAGGGTGTCATAGCGGTCGTGCCAGCCTGATCCTGTTCCCCCGGCCTCCCATCGCGCGTTTACCAGCTTCCATGAATGAAAGGCGTCCAAAATCTGGTCTTGGCTGTGCTCTGCTGGCATAAGCGGCACGCTAATTTCATAACCACTGATCGGGCAGTTTGGCGTCGCATCACCGAGCGAAAGAGATGAACCACAGCTTCGACCGTTTCCATTAGTCCTCCCGCAAGTATCTAGACCTCCAACCACGCGCGATACTGCTACTGAGGTATAGGCTAGCCGTTTCAAGTTGTTCGCAAAGAAACCCGGCGTCCGCTATAACTGATTCAAGCGGGGTCGAAGCGTCTCCACCGAAGGCATCCAATACGGCTTTGGCATCGTTGATCTCGGCGGCATTCACCTCGGGTCGTGAGCGGTCATCATAACGGGGCCTCGCCAGACGAAAACATGTTCCCCTCATTTCTTTCGCAAGACATGAGTCGACAGGCGAACGCCCCGACAGAACAGAATGTAGCGTCACGCCAGACATAGAACGCGGATCCGCGCGCCTCGTCGAGCGTCAAATGGGTGCTAAGTTCGTGGACCGGTCCGTGCCGTCAGCTTGTTGCCATCAGGGTCACGAAGGTATGCTACGAACGCCCCATTAGGACGCCGTGCAGGCGGACTCTCAATTGCACTACCGCCATGTGCGATCCCGGCAGCGTGCCACGCCAGAACCTGGTCACTAGTCTCCGCGGCAATCCCGATTGTCCCGCCGTTAGCTGCTGTTGCGGGATTACCATCGATTGGCTTGGTCACCATCAGTCGGCCGCCCGCATGAAGATAAACAAGCCTGCCTCTTTGATCCATCTCGCCAGGCTCGCCTCCTATTGCCGCGAAGGTGGCATCATAGAACTGCCTTGATCGCTCCAGGTCGTTACTCCCAATCATGACATGCGTAAACATTTCTACCCTCGCGCCTGCGCACCTGCACGCGCGATATTATCAACATTTCAGAAAAAATGAGTAGCTGTATTCGCTGCGCGCCAGACTGCCGCGATTTGCACTGCTGCATTACCTCGGCCATCGGTACTCTATTACAGCCTAGTCCCGATAGTCGGGCTACGACACAAAGGAGGCGCTCGAAGCGCGTAGATACAATGATGACCTCGACCGACTGGATCGCAGTTGCCAGCCTGATCGTAACAAGCATTTCCCTAATCTTCGCAGCTATACAAGTTATACCATCTACAAGATGTGGTCCGCTGGCACACAGCGTACAATCCGGAAAACTTTTCTTATCTTGGCTGTTGGGATTGCGGGATACACATTTGGTGTATTTTTCCCAATCCAATTCGACGATCGCGGAACCCTCAAAGCATTCGACGACCGTGCCGCACCCTCCGTGCGAAATAACAGCTACATCGAGTCTGACGGGCTTCCCTACAACGAGTCTAATTCTCAGGTGGCTCCTAGCCCCCGGTCTCCCGTTACGAAGACCTACACGCGCAACTACAACCTGAGCGTTGGAATGTGCAGCGGTACAGCGCACAATTCGGGTAAACCCAATAAACCCGCGGGCCTGCCGATAGCATCGAACCGATTATCTAATCAGTATTGCTAACGGTGAAGACCAGATCCCCGCAAGTGCGGGGATCTTTGAATTTCTGGGATCGCGCCGTCGGCGTTTTTAGCTGTACATCCATCGCGGCATCGACCACAGACTCACTACATTGGAGACATCAAAATCGGTGGGCACCCTGGGGGAACTGGCGCTCTTAAACATTTATCCGCGATTTCTTTTCCACCCTTTGAATAGTCAGCGGTTGCCACATTTTTGAACGTGATCGTGATCTTGTTACCCCTGCTTCCCTCTGCGTAAGCTTCATTGGTAACGGATAGTCCAAGTGTTCCTTGAGCGAACGGAAGAGCGTCAGCTGTCGCAGATGCGTTCGCCTTATTTGTCGCTTTGGCTGCGACATTGAACTCTACGGTTGCCTCATCTACAAGCAGCCCGACCTTAGGTCGGCCCTGCACTCGTTGCTGCAACTCGTTGAAAGTATCTGCAAGTTCAATGACGGCACTTCGGACTGTGACATCACTCGGCTTCGCGACCTGCTGCGGGGTTGAACAGGAAGCCACGATGCAGGCACCAAAGGCTACAACAAGTCCTTTCATGGTTCGCATCTCTCACCTCGTGAAGTTATTGCGGGCTCAGTCCAAGCGCCTTCCCAAGGTTTGATTTCAACGTAGCATCGCTGGTCGCATCAAAAGCTTTGGTGAGGTCCGGCGTTAATTCCTCACGAAACGGGATAACGTCTTTCGCGCCAGAAACAGCCACGGCCACGCCGAGCTGGTAGCGGTAGGGTTGCGCCTCCAGGTCCTTTACAAGATCAGCGGTTACAGACGCTGCATCAGGCGTTTTCAGAAAGTCAGAAAGGCGTGAACGGGCTTCTCGCCTTACCGACGCGTCTCCAGCGAGGAGATCGAGCTTGATCCTCTCGACGTAGTCTTGCGAGAGCGCGTCTGCTGCATCTACCGGAATAGCCGCGGTCGAATATGGGCTTTGTGATGCTTCATTTATTGGTTCGGATGCGCCATGTGGGTAGAATGATGCGACCCACTGTTGATCAAGGCGGGATACCGCAATGTTCTTCCTGTCGATGAAGCATTTATTGGATGCGCCTCCCCTCAATATCGTCGCCGGGAGCCGATACATCATAATCGATGCCGGATCTGGTGCACCTGAAGTCGAACCTGGATCTACAGCCGTTGCAATACCAAGGTTCCGATCTACCTTGTCCTTGCTCCAACCATTTGGAGGCTTGCGAAAGTAGGCGTAGGCTCCGTTTGGACCATCTTTGATGATCTCGTTCCAGCAATTCAGATTTCTGTTTTGATGTTCGTGAAGGAGGCCGATTGCGTGCCCAAATTCATGGAGGATGGTTGCTTTCATGTCCGGCGCGCTGTTTGCAACAACGTTTGCGGTCGTGAAACCATTAAATCCGCTGAACTCCGTGTCGAAGCCTTCGAGATTTAGCGATGGCTGATATTGATTAGCTTTCTTCACACTGTCGGTCCCAACCAGTGACCAGTAGCCCTCTCCACCGAAAGACACCCTAATTTGAGAGAAGCCCGTGGATGGGCTCATGCAGTCACGCCGGGTTTCCTTCGGACCGAAATCGAATTTGAGATTTGCGTACTCAGACCACTCGCTTGCAACTTGGGCGACAAGCTCGTGAACGACTTCATCACCGCCGAAAAAGCAGACCCGCAGCGTCTGGCCGGGTGGCCACCTGGTTTTTGCGATGTGCTGCTCGAGCCCATCCACATCGCCGGAGGGTCCGTTGCTTTCCATGTAAATGAGATGATCCGGAAGTCCCTCCTGGATCGCATCCTCTTGCCCCAAAGCCACGGTTGCAGAAAGTATTAACATCACCGTGCACAGACGAAACATGAGCAATTCCCCTATTGGTACGGACCGAACGAAGTTGGCCTTCATCGCATGAGGTTAATTGAAATATTTCAGGAACCAGTCCCATTGTCGCAGAAAGCAACAGCCAAGCCGCTATCATAGATAGCAGTTGTCCTGCTGCAGCAGCATGATCGGACGGATAATCGGAATGCTAAATCACGCTGTAACTTGTCCCGAAAAGGCTTTAGCCAACAGCATCACTGGGGAAAACATAAGGTCGCGTGTCGAGCGCACGTGCACTCGCTGTAATATGCATTTTCATTGAAGCCCCCGCCCCTTGAAAACCTGAGGACAACCTATGGTATTTTGGGTCCGCCGTCTACATCATATTTTCTTCTGAAAAATTCTGGAGCTATCATCTCGGATGCTATCGGTTCCGAGGTAAGATCGCGATGATTACTTTGGATCTTCGGCCCAGACGGAAAACAACGTTGAGTTATCAAGCCAGATGGTTGCAACCACACCCTTTACAGATGGCCCGTCGCACCGCATTACAGAAGTCAGCTGAAACACGGGCCCCTGGCGAATACTGGTGCAGATATGACTGAACGGCCAAACAATCCGCGAGCTTTCGCCGAGGTGGTCTCAATAGATGTGTGGCGGACGCCTTTCGTCGGCGGCTCCGCGGAGGCAGATCTGCATATCGATGTTGGTTTCTTCAAAGGGCGTCTTGGCGCAGACGCGCTCGATGGATCCCCGGTTCGCTTTCGAATGAGTCTGAAAAGGGCAGAAGTTCACGTAATTCGTGATCGAGGGCGGGCGATAGAAATCCCGGCGAGTGGCGTCGCACGTAATGCCCTCGTCTCGAGTAAATTGAAGACCACTACAACCCAGAACAAGTCTATCAAAGGCGCAGTGAAAGCCGCCTTGTCTGTTGGTGGGCCGCAATTGAACGTCAATGCACAGGGGAAAGCAGGCACCGAGGTAACCAAACGGGTAGAGCGGAATGAGGAGGTAGGCGACATGCATATCGCTCATCGCAAGCTGCCTGATGGTGAGGGTTATGTATTCACAATCGAGCCTACGGGATCTGGGACGTTGAACGGTGCGCCTTGGGACCCCAGTATGCCTCGTATGAAACTTCGCGACACAAAACCTCAGCGGAAGCGTGGCGATCCTCCAGAGTTAACTGTCCAGATACGTTGCAAGCGGGAAGATCTTCACATTGAAGACATCAGCATCACTAATCCCAGCATCTGGAATGGCGATTTCCTAAGTCGAAACAAGCAAATCGCGGTCGAGCAATACATCAAGAAGGAGATACTAGCGATGGGCCTTCCCTGCGGGGATATCTCGGATTCCTTTGCGACGGTGATCCTTGCTGATGCTGTTTCCGTGGAAGAGACATAATGTTCGACCGACTACGTGCACTCTGCACTGCTGAGACCGACAACCTATCAGATCTCGCAGATATTGCCTCTCCGGACGATCCCGCGTTTTTCGATGGTGCCCAGTTCTACGGTGCCGACATTAGACACACCGACCTAACGAGGTTTCAATTGCTCGGTGTTGCACTCGCGGGTGCCAATATCGACGGTACAACAATCCTACCAGACCGGATGCCTCTGCGGGAATTGGCCCCAGAGAGCGAATCTGTCTCGAGGGCGGTCGAATCCGCGGACGCCATCTCGACGATTATACAAACCGACATTTTTTATACTCTTAGCAGCCTAGAAAAAAAGGCTTTCAAGCAGGAAGGCTCAAACATTCGAGGGCCTGTCGCCCGAAAACATTTGAATATACCCAAGCCAAATGACACCGAGCGAGAGTTCAAATTGAGTTCTGTCCGAAGGCTACGGAACCTAGCAACCGAAATTTTGGCTACAAACAATGCTGACTTGACGATCGGCAGTGTCGTGATAAACATCGAACGCCTCGTGCGCATGGTACTGATTTGCCAAACGATAATGGCAAAGTATGAACTCAGAGCCTATCAGCGCTTTACGAAAGTGGTAGGTCTTGAGGTAAGGAAACTTCGTCCGCTAGATAGCGACAACTCCGACAGCAGCGTTGCACTTTCACGCGAGCAGTGGCAGGCCGTTCTATCGCGACTTAGATCAAGTGTGTCGACCAAAATTAGCCCGAGCGACTTTGGAACGAAGATTGCTTCCGGGGATGTCTTCGGACACTTGTTAGTTCGGCTATTCGATCTCCTCGAGGAACTCAAAGATATTTATCTCGCCCTCCCCGCTGACCAAACTAAGATTGATCCGATCAGCTTCCAACTCCAATTCCCGAACGACGAAGTATTTGAAGAATATGATGAAGGAGCTAGTGGCTCCTATGCAATGTAAACAATACGCATTGCTGGTATAATCTCGGCAAAAAAATTAAATGTTGATAGCGGAAGAGGAGGGGTCTGAAAGCAAGCTCCTCATTCGAGCGGTAGTCCTTGCTAAGGTATCGGCGACAGCCCACGTAGCTGTACCGCACAACGCATATTGGAAGTCCGAGATTGTCGCAAAATCAATCTCGTGTTCATCCACTCGCAGAAAGCTTACAGGCATTGAATGGACGTACCCAGAGAAATAGGCCTCAAAAAACTCATACTCGTGTTTCTCCCAGCCGATTAGGGCCAAAGCTCCCCGAACGCCGCCGACGTAAAAATCGCGACCACTCAGGATCCGCATACGCGCTTCCTCCGGAAGGGCTATAAACTTCGGCATCGCCTCAAGCTCAGCTTTGAGCTCAGCAATCTTTCGTCGATACATTTCGCGCATAGCCCTCACCTCGGCTTTTTGCTTCTCACCTGGCTTGAACATTCGTGTGCGATGGCACGTATCATGCAGCAAGAAAACCTTTCGGCGCATTTCGGTGTCATCAGGATCCGCCCTCGGATCTGTCACGTACAGAGCCATGACGCCTGCCTCCATCGCAGTACGCGCGATTGAGGCGACAGAAAAATGATCCAAGAGCTGAGAACCGGGCGGTCTCGTCGTAGCCGCCTCGATTATCTTAACAAGAGACGAAGCGTTGAGGATCACTCGCGTGTGCAAAATCGATCCCCAGATTCCAGACCAACTTTCCGACCGCGTCCCTCTTAGACGCTCAGAAACCGAGACAGCCGCTTGCAGCTGCGTCTCAAGACTATCAAGACCGCCAGAGAAGTGTTCGAAGCCCTCAGTCATTTGTTCGCTTCCATTAGCTTTAGGGAAGATAGCGTTCACAACATCTTCGTGGTAGACGCAAAGAGCCCGGACCGTTGCCCGACTGCCTCGCGTTATTTTAGGTAGAGGGACGACACCATGAACATGCGACATATTAGTGAGGGACGCCAGATGGGCGAGGCAAAGCAAAAACGGGATGCATTAAAGACCCTCGTGCTTTCGTTCATAGAGCGCTGGGATTTTGCGCCATCTGAAGCCGAAGCTCAGGCGGTGGTCGAGATCAAAAAACTTCCTCAGACCACGGTGCGACGCTACCCCAAGGACGTGCTCTCGTACATGAGGATGGTGCCGAACCAATGCCACGCGAACGCGCGGTTCATGCAGGACGAAGACCCCGACCAAAAATGTAAACAGGTGTCTGGATACTGGCTCCAGCAAGGGAATTTTGTTTTGCATTCGGTAGTAGAACGCGAAGGCGAACTGTTTTGTGTGACACCGATGACAGTCGAAAGTACCGACGAATTCCCCTTCATACCTGACCCCGACATCGAGTGGCGGCAGGAAAGCGATTATCGTGTCGCTTACCGAAAAGGGGTGCGCGTTGAGCCAGGCTTTCGTAGCGACCCGAACGAGAGTCGACGCGTCGGAGAGATCGTTAGACTTCGGATCGAAAGGGGCATGCATCCCATGAAGGCTGGCGAACCGCCTTTTTGACGTCGGACGGCTACTTGATGAAACCAGTATTACATCGCGTTTCCTCGAGCCCTTAGCTCAGAGACTATACAGTCACTCCCGCTTCAGCGGATTTCCTTCCGCTAAGATGTCTGCGACAGTCGGACCTGTTTTTGCCTTTGTAAACTTGATTTCGAATGTCCCGTCGAAATCCATAACCTTCTGAACATGGCCCGTTTTAGCCGCTTCGAAAACGGCTGCAATCTTGACCTCCGCCTCACGGCGGCTCCATTCGTCGTCGAAAACGGCCACGGATTGCCCTTGTAGGTAAGAAAGCTTCATTTACGGAATCGATTTGAAAGAAGATACACCGCAATTCATCGGAATTAAATCACGATCATCTTGCTCCGTAAGAGCCCCTTTTTTTGAGCGATTAATTTCGCCCGTGAAATCTGCTTTATTTTCGGAGTGCACGTGAGGGTGTGCATGTTGTGGCTCCGAAACAGTCGTGCGGACTGGAAACGCGACGCACCTTCTCGAAACGTTGGTGGCACAGATGTCTTGAAGCCGGAGCTGGGTTCATCCACCCATGCCTCTCCCTGGCATGAAGTCGTCAGCGACTTATGCGCGTGCTTACCGTTAGAAAGCATGAATCGTTCAACGGGAGACTACCACCACCTGGCAGGTCACTGTTATGCTCGCCACTAACGCAAGCGATGGCCACTGAATGGCGGGCCTTAAACACGAGTCGTCATACCGCGCCACCAGAGTGATCTAGCCCTCTATTGTGTAAAGTTCAGTCTGGGAACCGCCGCAACAGTTGTCGTAGCTGCTTATTCTGCGTCGACAACTTCAACGACAATACCTGACGCAGTTCTGCAATTTCGACATCGAGCTCGGCCATTTCCTCGCTGGTCGTCCGCTTTCGCGAACTCGGCAAATCAATGACTGGCTTGGGGGTGCTAGCTCTTGATCTTCCCGCCGCGGCGCTGAAGGAGCGAGCCGTCTTCTGATCAAAGGCCGCTGCTGGCTTTTCAGGGATCAAGTCAACCGTTACGTTCGGGTGCAGAGCGTTCGAGGAATTTTCGGAGGGCTGTGCTTCGATCGCCTCGTTTGGTTTCGCTTTTGAAGCAGCATCATAGCCATCATCGGCAGAACTACCAGGCAGCTCCGCGAGTTCGCCCTGACTTTCGGGAGAATTTCGATGATCGCTTCCAGGCTGAACGTGACTTCTCACTACTCGGTTAGCCTCCACACGAACGCCTGCTTCCTCAACCGAAAGGGGGAACGCAGACCTTTCGGGAGCAATGTTCAGTGGGGTCTCGGCAACACGGACCTTTACGGTCAGGACCTTGTTATCCGGAACGCTATCAACCGAGCTGAGGAGCGACGGCCTCTTGCCAGCCAAATCGCTCAAAAATCTCCAAGGAGTCCTCATCGCGATATCACCTTTCAAGCTACGAGAGCTAAGCCAAAGGTGCTGGACTGCGACATCCAACACCTTTGATGGAATCACCTTGGAATCTTGAACCTAATACGCGACAGGGTCAATTCTGACCCAAACGCTTTCGCAGCTCCGCATTCTCCGCGCGCAGTTTTTCAGAAAGCTGCTTCCGCAAATCTCTGTTTTCTTCCTCGAGAGCCAGAAGATCTGCAATCTCGTCGATTGCCACACTCTCGATCTCAGCCTGTTTTGTTGGAGCAGCTGGACGCCCCTGCGAAGATGCAAGCACCGCGGCTTTCTGAGCTCGCGCAATCTTACCCGATCCCCTCTTCGCCCTCGTCTTCTTGATTGGTTTATCAGAAGATGCATTCTCTGCGTTCGACGCCGCTCCTATCGTATTTTTCGGACGGCGGGGCGCGCGCGTTTTCTTTGCGACGGACTCTGCCGGGCCAGTCGCACCACCAATTTCAATATCATTCGTATTGATGTCGTCTGCCATGTCATTCTCCTTAGTTGCTGAGTGGAGCAGATCATCGCTGTCGGAGATGAACATCGTGTCAACAGAACAAGTTTGCCGCAAGCGACAAAATCAGAAGCACATCAGGCTGCGAACGGATCCCATAATCTCGTATTGATCTGACGCCCCAACCACTAAACCAGCTCCGCTTGGACAAGGCGAAATTCGCAATGCTGCACGTTGAGTGAAGGATCAACAAACCGGTAACGGGTACTCGGCTAAGAAGGTCGGTCACAAGAGTGCCCCGATGTTTGGAGTTTGGCTTACACGCTTTCCCTTTCGTCTTATGGACCGTCTATCAAACAACAATTGGCCGATGCGGCAATTTCCGCTCAACGCCGCTTAGTCCGAGAAAGGCCGAGCATTTGGTCGACGAGCATCCATTTTCTTCAGTTCCGCCTGAGCTTGACTGTGACGCCCTTGTTTTGACCGCCGTTCCGCTCGACATCCAGGATCCCGGATGCCTCTGCAAGATCACTCAACCTCGCAAAGCCATAGTTTCGGGCATCGAAGTCGGCAGACTGCTTTGATAGTAATGATCCGACGAGACCGAGATTCGCACGCCCGTCCTCTTCCGCCGCAGCTTCGACGGCTTTTCGCAGCATTTCCATGGCCGCCCTGTCTAGCTTTCCGCCCGCCGCCACACCTTGTGAAGCCACCTTTCTTGCAATTTCGGGTCTCACAGGTTCTTCCGCGACCTTCGCCTTCGAAGACCCAAGGTCTGGGGCGGCTTGCCGCTCTTGATCAGCCTCGATAACCGATCCACTTAAGACATCTACGTAGATGAATTTGTCACATGCTGTGATGAAAGGTCTTGGCGTTTTGCGCTCGCCGAACCCGTAAACGGTGACCCCTTGCTCACGAATACGCGCGGCTAATCGCGCGAAATCACTGTCGCTCGAGACTATACAAAAGCCAGTAAAACGCCCCGTATACAACAAGTCCATGGCGTCGATGATCATTGCGCCATCCGTAGCGTTCTTGCCTGTCGTATAGGCGAATTGCTGCACGGGCTGAATTGAATGCTCGAGAAGGCACTCTTTCCAGCCATTGAGACTGGGCTTCGTCCAGTCGCCGTAGATGCGCTTAACGCTGGCTGTTCCGTAGTTCGCGATCTCTGTCAGAAGTCCCGAAACTATCTTCGGAGAAGCATTGTCGCCGTCAATCAAAAGGGCCAGCGTATCTTGGCTCATCCAGAAAATCTCCTACCATTCAAGCGGTGCTGACACTAGCACTTTGCCTTGGATTTGCTACGCTCGTGCGGCACCGATCTCCTGGCCTTTTTCCGAAAGGATAATCGGCAGCTGGAATGGGTGCGACATTCTGTTGAAATTAGCGGGTGATCATTTGCGTTCGAACTTCATAAACCTTTCCGAAGTCGAGCTCGACAAACCGATCTACAGGATCATGAGGGAAGAGCACGTGATCGGAATGTTTAAGGAGCGGCAAAACGTTCTTAGTCAAGTTCACAACTGGAAAGACAAGTTCGAAAATTTTCAGATGGCTATCGGCGGCATCCTTGACGGCAAACGTTTCGAGTACGGTTTCAAGGACGACTTCGTCGGTCAATGCTGGACAAGGCACGCATTATCAGAGGCGATGTGGGGGATCTACGCCAACGATGTCTCTCAGCGGTTCCTTCGCATCAAGTCTACCCCACGCAAATTGCTTGCAGCGTTGATTAAAGCGCACCCTCTGATGCCGCAAGACACCTGTTTCGTCGGTAAGGTTCAGTACAAAAACGTAAAGACCCTTAAAGCGTTCCTTGATAGCGGGGGGCAAATGTCGATATCAACAAAGGCTATGGCGAAATCGTTTCTGTTAAAGCGTCTGGCATTCAAGCACGAGAGTGAAATTCGGCTCCTGTTTCTCGGCAACGCGACAGATTACGGCGATAATGGGCTCTATCGATACGAGGTGGACCCTCACGAGGTAGTCCTTCAGATCATGGCTGATCCAAATAGAGATCGTGCGAACTGGGAGCGGGACAAAGCCCGACTGAGAAAGGAAACCAACTTCACTGGGCCCATCAAGCGGTCGAAGATCTATGATCCTCCCGAGTGGGCACCACCAGTTTACAACACATTGGTTTGAGCGTTCGCGGCACCCGCACAGCCCATTGAAGGCGACGCGCAACCAGAAATTCAACAATGTTCGAGCGAGCCAGTGGCAGCCATCTGCATCTTCAAGGGTTACTGTGGTGGGCCCGGCAGGACTCGAACCTGCAACCAATCGGTTATGAGCCGACGGCTCTAACCATTGAGCTACAGGCCCCGCCGAAGCAACTTACGGCCTCAAAAACTACTATGCAAGATAACTTTCAATAGCCTTGGGATCCTCGTCGTGGCGCGAAGGCCGCGAATTCGCTCATCTATAAATACGGCCGCGGAATTCCTATAGACAGCAGGGTTGATCCAGCTGCCGATCTCCCTTTGAATGGCTATCATAGAAGGTACGACTATGCGATTAGAACGCCGACAAGCCCATCACCTGTCCCATCTGGATCCAGCAAGCTTCGTTGAGTGTCTTGCGGCCGTAGAGTCCGCTTTCGGAGAAACATGGCTAGAGTCCGCAGGTGAACATCAGATCCAGAAGTTATGGATGCGGCCCGACCCGGGAGCGACAAACGAGCTCATAAATCTGGGATACGTTCTCAGGGAGACCGAAAAACGATATCCAGGTCTTGGAACGAAGATTGCCGCGAAGATTAGGCGAGAGGACCTAAACAATCAACGAGGACTGCTTTTCGAGCTACTCGTAATCGGTAGCCTTCACGCTAAGAACGGTACGGTTGGGCCGACGCCCAAGAACGCCCCAGGATTTGATGTCTGCATCTCTTTTCACGACGGCAGCGAGCTGTTGCTTTCGCTAAAGAGTTGGGGAACTTCGCAGCACGAGCGCATTTTTCGTAAGAAAGCGGCCAGCTTCGAACAGTTCGTCAAAGATACAGCCGAGAAGACTGAGTGCCACTCGGTAACTGTTCGCGCGATGACGGCGCATTATCCGGAGGAGACTGACTGGAACCAGCTTCGATCTGCGTTTCGTGAAGCTCTAGACGGCCAGCCTCTTCTTCCAATCACGAAACGGATCGGCGATCTCTGGGAGATGGCGATCCAACCAATTTGGTCGCCAAACGGCCCAGTCACCAGAAAAAGACTTTCACACGAGGTGCTCATACTGAGCCCATATCACCGCAACGAAATTAGAAATTTTCGCTACAAGCTTGAGGAAGCAGTACAGAATGCCGAAAAGCACGCTGTTATTAGCTTGAATCGGATGCATGGGGTCGTTGTGCGGGTTCCGGCCAATCTTTCTTGGACGGATGCCAACGAGGCCGCTCAAAGCTGCCTGGATCGAGGCGGTCCGGGAGCAGTAGGGTTGATCCTGCTGGTCCAGGCAGCAGTAGTGACTGATAACGCCAATCGATCATCACAGTATGTTTTTACGAAGCTCCACGCATCGAAACGATTTCTAGGTTGGGCGATCCCACAGCGATCTTTCGGCCTGCGGCTTGAATTGGCTACGACGGGGCCGGAGCCTTCACGGAACGTCGCGATGACCGATGGCGAGGAACAGCGAGAGCTCCTCAACACGTACTCTTATCATTCGGGCGATCTCTACGTTCGCTTTCAGAGTGGCGAAGCGACCGTCTCTCGCCTCGCTCCAGGACTGCGGCAACATGCTATAATGCCCTTGGACGACCAAGAAATAGAGATAAGTGGCATATTCCCCCCGAACGACGACATGGTGCTATTTGATTAGCGCCATGGACAGGCGCTGACGGTTATCTCACAGCTCTGTTTAGCGGGCCTCGCTGCCGTTAAGCAGCGGCTAACCAAAACGATCTCAAATGTAAGAATCAGCTTACATAGTAACGGGCGCGCCTATTCCGCGTTTTGTCACGGAAAACTTCCTAGCGAGGGCTACCGATGCATATTCGCTTTCTGGCAGACACGAACGTTATCAGTGAGACTTATAAGTGTAAGCCTCATCCTGTCATCGCGAACTCGATTCTCGGAAGACCGCAACTGATCCCTCCGTATCCGGTTATCCTGGAGATCGAGATGGGGATCCATAGCCGGAAACGGCATGATCCACTTGCTGGGGAATGGTTGCGGAATTGGTTAGATCGCTTACTCGAGACTTCGGACAGCGTGTTGCTAGAATCGTCACCGTCGGTTGCGCAGCTACAGGCCGAAATGATGAAGGCCCCCGCCCTTCGTCACTTATGGCGAACTCCCACTTCGAAGCGACTTCGCCCGCCCGGACAAGACTTGGCCATAGCGGCGTTAGCGATTGAACATCAACTACCGATAGCCACGGTCAACGTCCGTGATTTCATGGCGATACACGAGTATTTTCCCCTCCCGGGTGTCTTCGATCCGTCCACCCTCCTGTGGAATGCTACCCCTACGCCTAGATCGAGACGTCGCCGTAGCGTTTCGGTCTTGCCATTGACAGAAGCAGCGCTCGCTTAATACGACCGCTGCGTCGTACTCGAGGTCTATTCCGCTCGTGGCGGCAGGCTTTTCAAAAAATCCAGTTATGATGTCTCCTGCTTTTTCAACCTCGGCAGGTAAATATCGACATAGAAAACCGCGCGCACTCCATCAGTGCCAGAAAGCAAGAGATAGGGTCCTTCACTGTGTGCAGCCTCGACCAACGCACCAGCGTCCACCGTCTTTAGCCTGAAGCGGACGATATTCGTCTCTCGAAAGTCGCCATGCGCGCGCCACAAACTCGGCCGAACCCGCCAGGCAGGAGCCGACGGGGAACACCAGTGCCTTCGAGAAGCAGACGCTGACGCTGTCAAAATTCTCGGCATAGGTCTACTCGCTTGTCCCCCGTGGCAACGGTTGCATGCAACAGGCGGGCTCCGTCTAGATTCAGTTTCATGCCGTGCCGACGGCCTGCTGCAGCGGCATCTCGCAGGGGCTCCAGGGGCCAAACGGAGCCCCCGCAAATATTGTGAAGTTCTCTAGGCACAACAATCAACGGTGCGGGGACGGTGGCAGGGAAAAACGGATCCGGCCTGCCGACCGCCTGATCTAGATCTGCCGCAGTGAAGATGCCCCTGACGCCCGGCAGTAGGCGGAGCAGGACACCGGAAGACGCTGCAGGTGCGCCGTCTTCGAGAATGTAGACATGGGCGTTCTGATTGAAGAGCAGCGCATCCCCCGGGTTTGCATTGAATCGGAATTGCGCGAACAGCTCATTTTATGGAGGAGCTCAATGGCTGTGTAAAGCTGGCAGTCATGGACCGCGCGGGGAT
>Ga0058693_1000240_pt1 | contig 23321 bp, 22 predicted proteins | sample AgamicOrMarz_FD_55217 | JGI IMG/M metagenome (GOLD analysis project Ga0058693, IMG submission 55217) | Agave microbial communities from Guanajuato, Mexico - Or.Ma.rz | ecosystem: Host-associated > Plants > Phyllosphere > Phylloplane/Leaf | place: Guanajuato, Mexico | collected 2012-06-04 | reverse complement strand
TAATGCGCGCCACTTGGCTACATAGCTCAGTTGGTTAGAGCATAGCATTCATAATGCTGGGGTCCGGGGTTCAAGTCCCTGTGTAGCCACCAAGTACCGATCCATAGATGTCTACAGCAGTCTATGAATCACCTCAAGAAGCCCGCCTCGTGCGGGCTTTCTTGTTTCTGGCTGTCCACTTCTGTCTCCCCCCTCTCCTCACCCCGTGGGCGGCCAAACATCAGCCGCGCTTGTGCAAAAAAGCCTACTCAGGGGGAAATCACCGCAGATTAAAAATCGATTTGCCTGCCGCCGATTTGAGTGTCCGTATCGTTTTGACCGGCAACCATAGCCGATGCGCTAATCGCATTTTGATTTGCCCATTCACGCAGCCTTGTAAACTCGTCTTTGCGCATTTTGCTCATGGGTACTAAACGCGAGATCGTCGTTTCAAAATCAGCCATGGTCAGGTCGCCTGCATCGTCAGAGCCATTCATCCGCCGTGAGAACGCTTCAATCAGCGAGTCCCCAACCCAAGCTTCGATTTCCGCACCAGAAAGCACGATATCTTTACCAAAATTCGACTCGCCCCCTAGAGCAGACAATCGATCCAAATCAAATTTTTCGGGATCACGTTTCGATTTCTTCAGATGTATTTCAAGAATCTTCTTTCGTTCTGCCGTCGACGGGAAGTCAACGAAAAATATTTCGTCGAACCGCCCTTTTCGCAATAACTCTGGAGGCAAGCTGTTGATGTTGTTAGCAGTAGCAAACACAAAGACAGGCGCCGTTTTTTCTTGCATCCAGGTCAACAGTGTGCCGAATACGCGTGTAGCGGTTCCACCATCAGATGCTCCTCCGGAAGAGCCGGAAAGTCCTTTTTCAATTTCATCGATCCAAAGGATGCAGGGCGAAATAGCTTCGGCAGTACGTAGCGCGGAACGAATATTGGACTCTGAAGAACCCACCACTCCCTGAAAGATTTTCCCCATATCCAAACGCAACAAGGGCATGTTCCAGGACGACGATACACATTTCGCTGTAAGAGACTTACCGCAACCAGGCACTCCCGTCAAAAGCAGACCCTTCGGGGTTCCGACACCAAACTCCCGAGCCATCTGCCCAAAACACTGGCTACGCAAATGGAGCCACTTCTTGAGCGTCGCCAGCCCTCCAACATCCTCAAGGTTTACCTTAGAGTCAATATATTCCAGGATGCCTGTTTTCCGTATGATCTGTTTTTTTTCGGAAAGCAGATCCTGGACGGTATTTTCATTGAGACTCAGACTCGATACCAATGAACGGGACAGGCTGTTGTCAATTTCCAACCCCGTGAGGCCCAAAGCGGCATCGATGAGTTTATCTTTGGTTTCGCTAGACAGATCAATCTTGACGCTGGCGTTGCCCTGCCAGGCATCAACAAAATTATTTATCTGAGCTTTGACTTCATCTCTAGAAGGCAAAGGAAAATCAATCAGTGTGATTTCCTTTTGGAGATCATTGGCAATTTCAAAGCTGGGTGCCACGATGATGCAATTGCTTCGATATCCACGTGAGCGGATATTTATGGCCAAATCGCGAAGTCGACGACGATAAACAGGATTTGAGCTTGAAGTCAGGTAATTATGAGCATCACAGAAAACAAAAATATTCTTGCTGCCCTCCTCCTTCGCCTTTTCTTCGCAAAAATCCAGAGCCACTCTCAAGTCAAAGGTTTTATCCCCCGCCACGACGCCATTTATCTGGACGCCCAGCGTCGAGTTCCAAACGAACAAACGGTGGCTAAGCGCCTTGGCGATTTCAGAAATTTCATTGAGTGCGCGTTCTTCCTCGAAAGATTCAATGACTAAAATCGCATAACGCGCTTTGAGGTAGTCTGTTATTTGCTTGGTACGGCTCATGCCTGTTATCCCTGCGCGTGAACTTGGTTATATATGCATCGGTAGACCGGTTTTAGTAACACCGGAATTGGACACGACAAATTCGACAACCCGTCTAGTACGAAAAAACTCAACGTCGACTCTGTCGCTGGTCTTGATAATCTGCTTGTGCTGGTAGGGATGTTTCGCGTTATGCCGATACCGGCCAGCCAGCGTCAAGTCTACAGCTTTAACAACACGAATCATGGCTTCATTCTGGAATATCTCTTTTGGCGTATAGCCTGTATACAGTATCCAGTTTTTCTCGCCATTGACGGCACGTATTAATTGTTCCAGGGCTGGCGCCTGGTCGAGCGGCTCCCCACCAGAGAGGGTAACCCCTGCTACAGCCAGTGAATTGATTTTCTGCGCTAACTCATCCACATGCATCAGCGTTTTGACTTCGCCAGCGTGGGTCCCTGGGTTGAAACACCCCTTGCAGTTCAGCGCACAACCCTGCACCCACAATGTCAAGCGCAACCCAGGGCCGTTGACGCTGCTCAACTCCATATGATGTACATTGATTTCCATTTATAGATTCGCGCTGAGAATCTGAAGGGTCTGTTCTTCATGGACAACGGTATACGCCGGCTTCCACTCAGTCACAAGCTCCGCGGTAGGATTGGAAAGTAGAGATTCAAGCTCTTCGGTAAGTTTTGTGCAGATGTCTCCCTTCACACCAAACACTTCCTCTGTAATTTCATCGCCCGTAAAGGTGACATGGATGCTGTATTCATAGGCCGGTCCGAACTCGACCTCGAACCCTTGAAGAGTCTCCTTCACTCTTGCTGGAATACCTGATGCATCTATGCGCTTGACGGTTTCATCGATGGCTACGCTGATGTAGGCTTTCTGGAAGCGTAAAGCCAAATCTGCCATGATTGCCTCATCATCGGTTGAAACCGTTTCCCGCTCGATGAGCAGCTTGTAGACGCCCTCTTCAATCTGGCAAACAAACAGATTGAATCGATCAGACGTCTGGCCGCAAATGGCTCTGAATTGCTGCGTCCCCATATACCCGATTTTGCTCAAGACCTTTTTGCTGAAATCGCTGGCAAATACCGAAACCAGACCAGTCGTAGGCCTAAGCCCCATCTTGCCGAAAGCTTTGGCAATGGATTCTTCATTAACATAAGAAAATTCAAACTTTGTACAATGAGACATTATCAAAGCTCCAGCTTGCGGCCAGGAACAATTTCACCGGCGTTCTGGATGGCGTTTAATACGGCAGGGGCAACTTCGATGTTGCGCACAGGTGACATGGCTGCCGGCTCGGCTTCAGGCGCAATAGCTGGTGAAGATAAAGCTGGGGTTCCAGAGTTGATAACCACCCGACGCCGTTGTATTGGCTGGGATGCATTACCCCCACCCAGGAGGCTTGAATCAATTGCCTCCAACAGCGTTCTTATTACCAGAATGGGATTTGACGTGAGCTTGTCATATAGCCCGATACGCAACACAGTATCGACCCCATCATTGAATTGTAATTTAACGAAATAACTGTGATCTTCATTGCCGATGATACCGATGTGCGAGATCTGATTCAGATCCCGTGTCAGCTTTCTCCAAAGATGCCCATCAAACGACGCCACAATCAATTTTGTCGCCGTTGCGGCAAAGGCATTGCTACCTGCCTCAACCTTGTCAGCATCAAAACTCTGATAGCTGACCAGAATCTTCTCTCCCACGGGAAATCCCAGAGCGGTTACCAAATATTCATTTGTCGAAAAATCGATATCTGCATGAAACTTGAAGCTCTTTGACAGGGCATAAATACTCAGAATGCCTGACAATCCACAGGCTATTGTTCCCAGCGCATGTTCTGGAGCAAGAAATATAAAAACCGCCACAATAAAAACAAAAATTCCGTAGCCGTAAGTCATGGCCGTCTTTGTACTGAATCTTTTATTCCTATATCCCTGAAACGTCTTTCCGGGAATGTATTTCCTTGAAGGTGCAAATAACACAGTGCACGCACCAAAAAAAACCAGACAAATAACACCGATTGCAGCCTGACGCTTGTGCCCATTTTGCAATCCATCAAGAAACATCCAGGCACCGGTGACAATGAAGACAGGTATGAATGCGAGTATTGCAAGCCCCGCTTTCTTGCCTTTGGTTGCCATCATCATTTTCCACAGCGGGATAGTCTTTATCATTGACAACCTTCTTGAGTTTGTGCAGAAGCGCGTATTGAGGATGACTGTAGCACTCCTCATTTATCCATGCTACACGACAATAGTTGGCTTTCAGGCCCTGGGAATGTTCCGAACTGGCCATATTGTCGGACTAAGTTCGATCACTTCGATGTGTAAAGTGGCGAGTTTGCCTCCCTTACACTCGATAACTAACGCTTTCGCATCGTCCATGGCGGACGCCACGGGTAGTTGGCTCAGCTACAGATCGCAGTTGCTGTGTACACCACACTCGAGTGGTGACTCCGGCAAGGTGGCAGGCACTCAAGACCATGCACTGAAAAAAGGGCCGCTCAACGGGCCGGCAGTCGACGTATCTGGCTGAGCTCGCGCAGATACGATTCAACCTCTTCACCCAGCCACTCGGCAAACTGCTGCCGCTTGGCCTCGACCCGCTCGCGGTCGGGTAATAGGAGCCAATACGGGTAGGCATACGGCACTGCATATTCGCTCAATTGGACCAGTTCACCACGCCCGATGGCGTCATGCACCAGACTACGACGCACCAACGCGATACCCTGCTTGAGTCGCACGGCCTCCAGCACCAGATTCGAATCGTTGCTGCACAACCCCTTGCGCGTGACCTCGGTATCCAGGCCGGCCGCCTCGCACCAAGGCTGCCAGGAGTCCATGGTGAAGATGATCGGGCTCGCGACGATCTGCGCCGGCGTATCCGGCAACTGTCCGCCGTTGAAGCCCGGGGACGCGACGACGACCATTTCATCGTGAAACAACAGCTGTTTCTCCACCTGTTCCCAGTCGCCCCGTCCCATGCGCACGCTGATGTCCACCGCCTCCTGCGCCAGGTTGGTCACCGTGAGACTGGCCTGCAGACGCACTGTGATATGCGGGTAACGCGCCTGGAACCGACCGATGCGCGGCAGCAGCCAGGAGAAGCCGAAGGAAGGCATGACCGCAACCACCAGCTCCGACGCCTTGGGTTGCGCTTTGACCTGACGAGTCGCATCGGCGATGTTCTTCAACGACTCACGCACCTGCAGCGAGTACAACCGACCGTCCTCGGTAATGCGCAAGGTACGCCCCTCGCGCACGAACAGCGTCACCCCCAGCATCTCTTCCAGCACCTTGAGCTGTTGGCTGACCGCCGAATGAGTGACATGCAGCTCCGTCGCCGCCAGGGTGACACTGGACAAGCGGCTGACCGCTTCGAAGCTGCGCAGACAACTGAGGGGAGGAATGACCGACATGTAAGTCTCGCTAACATTTACTTCAAGAAATTACTGATGTTTTTACCGAAATCGGCCATTTAATGTAAGCGCAGATGCATTTCCCGACGACTTTTCCAGAAGGAAGATCAGGGTGCGTACGTTAACGGTCTCTTTCAATACCAGTTCCCAGGCGCCATCCGACCACGAGCCGGACGGGGTCTACATCTATCTGCGCCCGGCTGAGCTGATGTCGTTGCACTTGCGCCAGGACATCATCGCTCACGCCCTGAGCGGCAGTCATTGGGTGAGCTGGGAAGGCCGCGATATGTTCCTGGAACAGGGCCAGACCCTCAGGTTGAGCGCCGGCAAAGCGCTGATCGATGGCACCGGAGTGCTTCAGCTTGCCTTGGCCCCCGCACCGCAGGAATCAGTCAAGCGCTTGGGCCAATGGTTCATCGGACCGCTGTTACCGAGCCGGGCGCTGCCGCTGCTGATCGAGATCCATTGATGGCCCTGTCAGTCGCTGGCGAGGCAACCGGTACCCATGGCCGAACGGGTTTCGCTATCACGATCCTGGCGTCCACGTTTCTGATGGGTTCAAGTTTCGTGTCGGGCAAGATATTGCTCGATCAGGGCTTCGATCCCTTGATGCTGGTGGGCTGGCGGTTCTTCCTGGCGGCGCTGGCAACCTTGCCGTTGGTGTTCATGCAAGAGGGCTCCTGGCACGCCAGCCTGTTCCCACGCCACTTGAACGCCCGACAGGCGCTGGTGATCGCCACCATTGGGCTTACCCAGACCACGGCCGTCATGAGCCTGCTGTTCCTGGCGATGCGTACCGTCTCGGCCTCCACTGCCGCGATCCTGCTTTTCACCAACCCCGTGTGGGTCGCGGTCGGCAATCGGCTGTTCTTTGGGCAGCCGCTCAAGGCCAACCGCCTGTTGGGCCTGGTTACCGGCCTGATCGGCGTAGCGCTGGCCGTTGGCGCCGACTTTGCAGGCGCTGACCTTTCAAAAGCCCCACAGCCTGGCGCCTGGATCGGCCTGACCCTGGCCTTGGGCGCGGCCGTCAGTTGGGCCGCCGCGACGCTGATCATCAAGCGCAACCCGGTGTCGGTCGGGACGTGGACGTTGAGCTTCTGGCAACTGTTCATCGGTGCCCTGGGAGCCCTCGCCTGCGCCCTCCTGGCCGGCGAACACTGGCCGGAGCACATCTCGATGCAGCAGTGGGGTTGGTTCGCCTGGCTTGCCATACCGGCCTCGACCGGCTCGTTCGGGCTGTGGTTCGTTGCGCTGAAACGGGCGGACGCCACCAGCACCAGTGCTTGGCTGTTCCTGGCGCCAATGTTCGCGGTGCTGCTGTCCTGGGCCGTACTGGATATCCAACTCTCCGTTTGGCAATGCCTTGGAGGTCTGTTGGTCGCGGCTTCGATCTGGCTGATGAACCGTTGACCCGCATCCTGCGAGCTGAGCCGGCAATCATTGAAAAGGAAATGAATGATGTTATCGCAAGCGCTTGAGCCCCTTCTGGACGGACCCTGCATCTCGACCAGCAGCGATCTGTTCGATCGTTTGAAAGAACCCGTGCGGCAATTGGGTTTTCGCCGCTACGAACTGCGTCTCAAGCCAGGCAGAAACGCACAGGAGCGCAACGAGCTGGTCATCGGCGATTACCCGCAAGCCTGGCATGAGGCCTACGAACAGGCAGGCTACGTCAGGATCGACCCTGTGATCTTGCACTGCACACATAATGTCACGCCCATCGTCTGGAGCGAGCGACTGTACAGCTCACCGCAGCAGCACAGCCTGCGGGCGCTGGCGGTTGCCCACGGCCTGGAACATGGCGTGACCTTCGCCCTGCACGGCCCGCAAGGCCAGTTTGGGACATTGAGCCTGAACCTCAAGGCACGCGACGCTGATCAGGCGCAATCGATCATCAGGCATCACATGGGTGCACTGTCGATACTCCGGGATGCCACCCTGCAAGCCGCCTTGGCCCTGATGGTTCCACCAGCGCCCGCCACACTGGTCAAGCTGACCCGACGTGAGAAGGAAATACTGCGCTGGAGTGCCTTTGGCAAGACCAGCTGGGAGATCTCGAATATCTGCTGCTGTTCGGAAGCCAACGTGGACTATCACTTCAAGAATATCCGACGAAAGTTCAGCGTGACGACGCGCAGCGCTGCCGTTGTCCAGGCCCTGTCGATGCAGCTCATTCAGATCTGACGCAGCAAGGCATCCGGCCAGGCGCCTGGCGCCAGCTGAAATCGAGCTCGGGCGACCACTCACCGCATAAGGCCAACCGTGAAGGTGACAGATCGGCTGTCAGCACTTCACCGGTGAGTGTGCCCACCCCGCCGGCCAGGTTGAAACTGCGCTGGCAAGGGGCGGCATCTTCAGGGCGACATAAGCACCGCGTATCGCCACGTATCCCGCTGCCCCGGTATTTGAGCAGGCTCTCGCGCCGAGTCCACAACCACACGAAGTCGGCTTCCCGCGTTTCCTCATCGCGATTCTGGAGCCAGCGACGCTCACTCTCACAGAAGTATCGACGCACAGCACTGCGCCAGAAAACCGGGGCGACACCGTCCTCGTAATCAAGACCCAGACGGGACGATCCCACGACCAGCAAGCCCAGCCGCTGGGCATACGTCACACTGGCGAATAATGGCGGCTGGGTACAGACGCGCAATTGCCCCGATGCCTGCTGCTCGATCGTCACTCGTTGCGGATCGCACTGCACAAGCCCGGCTACCGTCAGGCGCAGGGCAATGCGTGCGTTGATATAACGAACTCGCTGACGCTCGCCCAAGGTCGCGGCGTGCCGCCGCTGCTGCGCGTCCAGCACGGCATGCCAGGCGGCATCCGCCGGTGCATGGACCGGGAAGACCACCCACCGCAACACGCTCATGCCGATTGTTCACGCGCATTGTGACGGACCTGCAACCGGGCGTAGAACAAAGCGTAGGCACCCGCCAGGCCCAACACCGGGAGCAGGGTCAGCACCGGATCCGGCGTGCCGATCAACATGTGCACACTCAGCAGCACCGCTGCGTAGATCAGCATTGCGAACGCCGCCACTCGCACCGCAACCGCCTGGCGCGGGCTGCTGCCGATCCGGCGACTGATAAATGCCGAGAACGCGAAAGTGGCCGCGAAACTGAGCAGCCACTGTGCCAAGGCCGATTGCGCCATGGCCCACCCAGGCAACTGACGGGCGCAGAAAGCCACCCAACCGGCATACAGGGTGGCCGACGCGGTGGAGCTGACAAGCCTCACGACCGAGGGATCAACCCATGAATGTCTTGAGCGCACGCGCAATCCCCCGCTTTACCCGTATCCCCGTGGCCGACACCCGAAATCGAGCGGCCAACTGGGTAATGTGCTGACGATGCACGCTGTGCCCGATGGTAGGCCCGAACACATACAGCCACTGAGGCAGATGCCAGTCGAGACTGCTCAGAAGACGGCCAACATCGAAATACATCACGCGCACGGTTTCACCGCTGTACGGATGCTTTTTACTGATCGGCAGGCATTGCGCCCCGAGTCGGGTATAGATCGGCACCAGGATATCGATGGCATCCAGCACGATGTACCGGCTCTGCAGATGCAGGGTAATCCTGCCCAGTTCCCGCAGCAGTGCCAGCATCACATGGTGCCCGGCGTACTCGGGCAAAATGGCGACCCGGGACATTTCAACGAAACCCGCCGTCCACAACCATTGAGGCAAGGGCGTCGCCATTTCGATCTCGCAGCGCTCACGATGCCCGCTGTTGACCACCACCCGCCCCGCCCCCACACATTTGTTGCCCAGCCGCGCGCTGACCTGGATGGCGTACGGGTCCCATTCATCCCACAAAGCCCGCGGATCCTGTACGTCCTCCAGCCGACCGTAGTGGCGGTTGGCAGCCAGGCGGCACGTGAGCAAATCGTCCATGGCACCGGTCCCTTCGACAATCGCGACATGGATCAGGCGACCGATGGCCGGACTCTTGCGTAGCGCGGCAGGCAGGCTGTCGAAGGAAAAATGTCGACGCTGACACAGCAGCATCAACGCCACGGCGGTACTCGATGGTTTGTCCAACACCCGGAAATGGCAGAGGAAGCGGCCCTGGTCCTCGAAACGCCCCAGTACCTGCACGCGCACCATGGCCACGCCGCTCCACGGACAGTTGAACTGCAGCTCCAGATCCATGCCTGGCACGATCACTACATCTCGGTCCAGTACTGCGAACACGCCATTGAGAGAGCTGAGGTAATGCAGTTGTACGCTCAGGCGACGGTTGAACAGTACGGGGCTTCGCGCCGCAGCCCTGAGGGACGCTTCGGCGCGATCGCGCTCATTCAGATACGCGGGCCTGTCACCGTAGCTCACCAGTTCCAGGCAGGGTCGCTCATTGCCTGACCAGCGTCCCTGCAGGTTCACCGGCACTTGCGGGCGATGCAGGCACTGCTGGAAACACAGCGCCACGGTGAAAGGCCCGGGATTGGAGCTGTAGACTCCCGCCGGCAGCTCAAGCAGGCAATGCGCCTCGTCCTGGACCGCCAACGTGGCCGGCACACTGTGCCCTTCAAATCGCGCGTGCACCGGGATACGGTGGCACTGCCCCTGCGCAACCCCTCGAATCAACGGCGATAATGCGGCTCCAAGCTCATTGCCCGGCAGCACAGACACGGCATTAGCTGACATAGCATCGTCCTGATGGCTTAAAGAAACACAGGCCGCCGCAAGCAGCCTGTGTGCAATCGTCACTCAGTGACTCAGTGACCGGGCAAAGGATTGCAAGAGGTTGTAGCCCTGATCCCAGTACCCCAACTGCGACTTCCCATTGATGTGGCCCAGCTCGCCCAGGTTGGTGCAACCGCAGCCCAGCTTTTGGGCGCTGCGCTGGACGTAATCGAGGCCCCCGTAGGGATCGTTCTGGCTGGTGATCACCGTGACCGGAAAGTCGACGCTCAGTTGGTCGGCCGGTCGGAAACCTCGGGCCTGTACCGGGAACTGGTCACCCTCGGGGTCCGGCACCGCGACCAGAAACGCCCCGCGCACCAGGTCCGATCGATGTCGCGCCGCCCACTCCAGCAGCAACAGGCAACCCAGGCTATGGGCGACCACAATCACCGGGCGTTGCTGGCCGGACAACAGCGCCTGCAAATCCGCGACCCACTCCTCGCAGTCCGGGTTATCCCAGTCACGGTGCTCCAGCCACAATGAATCGGGATGCTCGGTCTTCCAATGCCGCTGCCAGTGGGTGTCGCCAGAGTTGCCGACGCCCGCCAGGAACAACCAACTGAACTCCTCGTCATACTTCATATTCGACACCTACCCCATCGAAGCGCAGGCGATCCTGCACCAGCACGCGTTGCCCATGCTTGTCGAAACCATCGAGCAACCCCGCCTCCATCAACCGGATGACGAACTGCGAGGAGTTCACCTCCCCCACTTCGTTGAGGCGCACCATCAACTCCTTGTAGCCGAACTTCTGTTCGTTAAGGTCCTTGAACAGCTGCACCAGGGCTTCGCTCACGGTGTACTTGGTCATGTCCTTGCCGGCGCCGTTGGACAGGATCCGCTTGAGGCTCAGCTTGAAGCTCAGGGGCTCGATCTTGAAATAGTCGGCGGTCTCGACCTGATCGCCCAACCAGCTGAAGCTGACGATGCGGTTCAGCTGTTTGGTCAAGTCGGAGATCCAGCGCACGCGGGCCGGGTTCAGCTCGGCATCCATGAACTCGTCGGTCAACTCATTACGCTGGTGCCGGCCGATGGCGATCATGGTAGAGGCGCGGTCCTTGAAGTCGCCGATCTGCGGGCGGTTCTGCTTTTCGCCGTTGACCAATTGCTCGAACCATTCCTTGCGCTTCAAACGTTCGTCGGCCGACTCGCTGATGCGACGCTTGGTCCAGAACTCGGACTCCGGCTCCGTGAACGAGGCGAAGGTGTAGAAGGACGCCAGAAACTCGTGGTACTGGTTGTAGGTCTCGCTGTAGCTGCGGTTGTACCAGGCGTGGACCTTTTCGCTTTGCTCCGGATGTTGCATCAGGTAGTCAATGCTGCTGGCTGCGCTGACCGCCGACTGTGAGGCCAGGTGCACCCCCTGGGAGAACAACGGATCGGTGAAGCAGGCCGAATCGCCGCACAGGAAAAAACGGTTGCGGGAGAAGTATTTGGTTTCGTAGGACCAGTCACGCACCAGCTTCACGTCCTCGCAACGTTCGACACCGTTGAGGATCGACAGGGCTCGCTCGCTCTTGGCCAGGGTCTTGTCATAGAAAGCGTTGAGCCCCATGGCCTTGATATCGGCCAGTTTGCTCTGGTCGACAATGGTGCCCACGCTGTAGATACCGTCCTTGAGCGGGATCATCCAGATCCAGCCATCTTCGAAGGTGATCGAGAACGTGGTGCCATTGAGGTCATTCTTGAACGGGTCCGGGGTCTTGAAGTACGACCACAAGGCCACGCTTTTATAGAACTCGTCGTATTCGCGCAGATCCAGCTTGCGCACCAGCGGGCTATTGCTGCCCGAAGCGTCGATCAGGTAGTCGGCCGTGAACTCGCTGGTCTCGTCCTTGTGCCGTACCGTCACGCTGACTTTGTCGGCCTGCTCGGTGTCCACGTCGATGACCGCCGCCTCCTCGAACACGCGCACACCGCGCTCACGACAGGTGTCGAGCAGCATCTGGTCAAAGTCCGAGCGCAGCACCTGGATCGCATGGTCGAACACCCAGTCTTCGGTCTTCGGTGTGCTGAACGAGAACGTCCATGGCGCTTCGGTCTTGCCCCACAGGAAGGTGGCGGAAGGTTTGAGCACGTAGCCGGCTTGGGCGATCTTGTCGCTCAGCCCGAGGCGATGCAGGATCGACAACGTGCCGGGCAGGAAAGACTCGCCTACGCGGTAACGCGGGAACTTCTCTTTTTCGAACACCGTCACCTGGTGCCCAAGTTTTTGCAAGGTCAACGCTGCGATGCTGCCAGCTGGACCACCGCCCATGATAATGACGTGTGCAGACTTGTTCATGCGGGTACTACTCCTTTAGACCAGTTGAAGGATTTTCTGGCGGGCCGTGGATGTGCAGTGCGAATGCGCCGGGATGCACTCGCTGAGGGTGCAACCGGCCTGGATCGTCACATCGTCTTCAATCACCGTCTGGGGCGTGACCACGGTACTGAGCCCGATGAAGCAGCGATTGCCGAGGGTCACGCTGTTGCCGGCATTGAAATGCGGTGACAGGAAGTTGTTGTCGCCCAACTGCGAGTGGTGACCCACGCTGCAGTGGTAATTGATCATGTTCCAGGAGCCGATCCGGGTGTTGACACCCACGTGGCAGTCGGCGGCGATGACATTGCCGCGGCTGGCGCGCAGGTCCAACCGATGGCGGACGCTGGGGTGGATGAAGTTGGGTGCCAACAAGCGGCCATCGCTGAAGTACCCGTCGATCAGTTTCTGGCGCAGGGCAATATCCGCTACTCCCAGAACGTAGCGATAACGAGGGTCCAGGCCCTGGGCAGGCCACGCCGCGGCAGGGGCGGCGTCGCCTGCGGGCTCATCCGGCACAATCAGGTGACGCACCACTGCCGCCGGCTCGATGTCCTGCAGGTAGGTCGCCAGTTCCAGGGCGAAGCGCCCGGCGCCGAGGATCACGATATCGCTCATGAGAGCACCGCCCGGGTTTTCTTGAACCGATTGGAAAAGGCGATTTCGTCGACCTTGTTGACTTTGACGGGCAACTTGTAGGCTTCCAGGCAACTGCCCAGATGCTCGAGCACATGTTGCTTGAGGGCTTTCTTGCTCTCGACGCCTGCGGCCATGACATCCATGTGTACAGCCTGGCCGGTGATCGCATTCGGCACGCCGTACACCACACAATCATCGATCAGGGCGCTGCGCAGCATCACGTCTTCGATTTCGGTGGGGAGCACCTTGAGTCCTCCGACGTTGATCAGCTCCTTTTGCCGTCCCTGGATCCGCAAATAGCCCTCTTCGTTCTGCTCCACCAAGTCACCGGTACGGAACCAGCCATCTTCGGTGACGTTATCGGTGTCCTGGTTCAGATAGCCGACGAACTGGCTGCGAGTCTTGAGCTGCAACTCGCCATCGACGATCCGGTACTGGGTGTTCGCATCGGCCAGCTTGAAAAAGGTGCTGGCCGAGGACTGGCTGACCGTGGCGCTGATACCCGTTTCACTGGTGCCGAAGGTTTGCAGCATCTTGGCCTTGGGAAACGCCTGCTGGACCCGTTTGAGCAGGCTTTGCTGCATACTCTCGGTGCCATAGGTGATCAACCGCACCGAGGACAGATCATGCTGTTCATGATGCCGCCCCATCAGGATCAGGTTGAGGAAGGTAGGGCTGACCGGAAGCACCTTGACCCCATGCCGCGCGATCAGCGCGCAGATCGATTCGGGGGCCCGGTCGACCGGCATCACCGCGCAGCCGCCCACCGCCAGCGTGTTGAGCAAGGAGTTGAGGCCGCCGATGTGGTCGAAAAGCAGGAACATCAGGATCGAAAGAGGCTTCTTGCGCTCCTTGCCCAGCTTGGTGTCGATCAGGTCATCCAGATCATGCAGGATCGCCTTGGGGGCGCCGGTACTGCCGCTGCTCAGCAACACCAGGCCTGCGCGGCCCTTCGCACGCAATGCGTTGTAGTACTCAGGACTTTCGTCGGCGACCGGTTGTGCCAGCGAGTGATGCACCCAAGCCTCGTCGACAATCTCGATGCGATGCTGGCACCGTGCGGCACCTTGCAGGGTTTGCAGGGAGCGCTCACTGAGATCGACCAGCGGCGCCACGATATTACGGTTCAGGTACAAGGCCAGCAGGGCAGCGACGGCAGGCACGCTGTAGTCACTATTGAGGACGACCGCATCTCCCGGTTTGACGCAGTGATCGATCAGCCAGGCCAGGCACTGTTGCACCTTGGCATGCAGATCGCTGTAGGTGCACTGCTGTTCGCCGTGCAACAGCGCCACGCGCTGTCCCGGTTCGGCCAGCGTTGCCAGCAAGGCATCACGGCTCATTGCACACCTCCCAGGCTGAGGGTTTCACCTGTCACGAAAGCCGACTGGCTGGAGATGAGAAATTCCAAGGGTCCGATCAGGTCGGCAAACACACAGGGCCTGGCTATCGTCTGGCGCTCAATCATCTTCTGTCTGATCTCTTGAGGAAGTGTGCGGGTCAAAGAGCTTCGGTACAGCGGTAACACCAAGTTATTAACGCGAATGCCAAAAACCGAAAGCTCCTTGCTCAACGTTCGGGTCAACTGTTCGACGGCGGCCTTGCTGGCGGCATATATCGATTGACCCGGAATGGCCCAATGGGTCGCCACCGTGGATATATTCACGATGACGCCCGGATGCTCGTTCTTCTGCATTAACTTGACGGCTTCGCGCGTCACATTCATCAAGCCAAATACATTACTCGCAAATAATCCTTGAACCGTCTCGGCAGGCGTCAACTGGAAAGGCGCCATATTGGCTTCCCCGGCGTTATTGATCAGCACATCCAGTTGCGCATGACTCAAGCGAATATGCTTGATCATTTTCCTGACCGCACTGGCGTCATTCAAATCCAGACAAAAGTGCGTATAGCGCTCATGTTCAATTGAACCTTCGCCGCGACTGCAACCTATGACCACATGGCCCTGTTCCAGAAAATACAGCGCCGCTTCTTTACCCACGCCTTTGCGAGTGCCCGTCAACAATATAATCATTTCAATGCAACTTATAACCGATGAGTAGTGGCAGGCTGTAAAGAGGTTTTATCGGTGCACTTGCCGAACTGCCTGAAGCGGGTTTTACCAGCGACGGTACTTCACGCTTGATCAGCCGCGTGCCGCCCAGGAAATACCCGGCCAGTTCCACGGCATTGCACACCAGGCACTGCACGCGCATTTGCAAGCATAAGGACAACCGCCAGCTGTCGAGACTGCGGGCAAACAATTGTGGATTACCGATGAACAGGACCCGACCGATCGGCTCGAACCAGCGCCGAGTCATGCGCTTCACGATCAGGTAACAGGACTCACCGGTCAGCGAATCGACGATCATCAGATGCCGGCATTCAAGCCCCGCGTGGTCCCGAAAGACCACACCTTCCTGCTCATTCAGCCAGCCCGCGACCCGATGAACATCGGTTTCCAGGCGATAGCGCCGACGCATTTTCAATGGGTTGGGAAAGGGATACATCAGCAGCAGCTCGGTTTCCAGGTCGACAAAACCGAACTTCTTGCTGATCTCATACACGTCAGGTGTCGGCGTATAGTTGAGCAGCGTCACTTTGCGCATCGACAGTACCGGCAGCAACAGTTTCAGGCTTTCCTTGCGGTACTCGGCTTGTACATACCAACTGTGCAATTCGCAGAAACGCTGCTGCCCGTTGCAGGGCTGGGTGGTAAACAGCAAACCGAGAAAACCGACCACCACGTCGCCGTCAAGCATCACATAGCCGAAGTAGTCCTCCCCTCCGGACCAGGTATCGGCAAACATGCGCTTGCGCACGTTCACGCCTATCCAGTTGGAGTTCAAGGTGGATTCGCGCAACAGCTTGCACACGGGGGTACATGTCACTGCTCAACGCTTTACGGACCGTCACGTTCACGTCAATGCTCCCTGCGTGGCGTTCATTCAGGCAGAGGCCAGTTGAGGGACCTGCTGCTCGGCGACAATGAAATCAATCAAACAGGCAACGCTACTGAACGGGCTGACGGTCTGTGACACGGCCTTTTCCGAGGTCAATGAAATTTCAATATCCAGTTCGTCGTCCAAGCCTTCTTCTACCGCCGCCAGAAAGCTGACCAACTGCATGGAGTCGAACACCCCGGTGGTGCCATAAAGTGCCAACGTATCGATATTTTGCAAATCGATCTTTTCTTTACGCGTGGCATTAACTTCAATCAGGGCTTGATGAATGATCGTAAATATCGCGTCTCTCATAATCGACCTTCTGAATTATCGGAAAACATGAGTCGGGCACGACTAACAAGCCGTACAACAACGAGGCGAGGAAAATCTAACAGGTTCATCTCATCAAAAAAAACTACCAGATCTGGTAGTTTTTTTATCCCTGCGCGCTCCGCTAACATCCGTTGCCTATCTGCCAGCACGCTATATAGAGCCCGGTGGCGGCGTACCCTCAACTCTCTGAACAAGGTATCCCCATGCTCTTCTTGCAAATCGTTTTTATAATATTAACGGCCAAGGTTGCGGGTGCCTTTCTAAAAAGACTTGGGCAGCCGGAAGTGGTTGGCGAGATGATCGCCGGGTTTGTATTGGGTCCTTTGGTACTTGGTTTTTTCTTTCCAGACTTCCACCATGCACTATTTAAGGGCGACGCTGTTACGCAATTGAAAGTGCTCAGTGACCTGGGAATCCTGCTGTTCATGTTTGTCGTCGGCGCCGAGTTCCGGATGCCTGAACAGCACGCCCCTTATGCCCACGGCAAAGTGTTGCTGATCGCCGGTTGCAGCATTGCCTTGCCCTTCATTCTGGGCGTTGCGATCGCCCCTCTTCTCTACCTGACTTTCGCACCTGCCGGTGTCCCCCACCTGGGCTTCAACCTGTTCATTGCAACGCTGTTTTCGGTCACGGCGTTTCCGGTCCTGGCGCGGATTCTGAAGGAGCGGCGGATGCTCGACAGTGAGGTCGGCGCGCTCTCTCTGATGGCTGCCGCCGTGAGTGATGTCTGCGCCTGGGTGTTGCTGGCGATCACCGCGATGAGTTTGCAACTGGATCGTCAATGGCAGGAGCTGGCCTTGCGGTTATGTGGCCTGGCCGCTTTATGCGCCGCCTCATTCTGGTGCGTGCGTCCCTTATTGAGGCGCTGGATAGCCCACCTTGAGGGCACGAGTACTTTGACCTTGCTCGCGGTACTGCTGTGTGGCGCCCTGGTCTACGGCAGCATCACCGAGTGGCTGCAAGTCCATGCAGTGTTCGGTGCTTTTCTGTTCGGCGCGTGCCTGCCGCGAGACCAACGGCTGCTGAACATGCTGGTCGAACGGGTGGAGCACATTGCGGTCATCGTGTTGATGCCCAGCTTCTTCGCCCTCGCTGGGCTCAACACCACCGCTGCGACGTTTTCCACCGTCGGCGTCAGCCTGCTGGGCCTGGTGCTGCTGGTGGCCATCGCCGGAAAACTGCTGGGCGGCGCGCTGGGTGCCCGCTTCGCCGGTTATTCGACTCCGGTCGCCATGAGCATCGGCGTGCTGATGAACGCCAGGGGCCTGATGGAACTGGTAGTACTGAAGATTGGCCTCGACCTGGGGATTATCGGCAAAGAGCTTTTTACTCTTTTTGTCATCATGACCGTCGTGACCACGGTCATGACCGGTCCCTTGCTCAACCTGTTGCAGCGGTTGCGTCCCACTCGTCAAAGGCTGGGCGTGCAATGACCGCCCTCAACGTTTCCTTGCCGCCCACGCCCCTGGCGAAGCCACGCCTGCTCAAGCGCATTGGCGTTTTCGTTGCTGCGGTGCTGCTGATCGGCGCTGCCGCGATCGCCCTCTATCTCTATGGCAAGCAACCGCAGCGCCAGGGGCTGGCCAGCCTGCCTGGACTCCAGTCGCCAGTCGAGGTGCGCTTCGATGAGCGTGGCGTGCCACATATTACCGCTGGCAACGAACCCGACGCATACCGCGCCTTGGGTTACGTACATGCCCAGGACCGGCTGTTTCAGATGGAGATGCTCCGGCGCCTGGCCCGCGGTGAACTGGCCGCCGTACTGGGTAGCAAGCTGCTGCCCACCGACAAACTGTTCCGCACCCTGCGTATCCGTGAACAAGCGGACTGGCAAGTGGCGCATGCCGATCACCAGAGCGCGACCTGGCAGGCGTTGCAGGCATACCTGGACGGTATCAACGCCTATCAGATAGAAAATCCACGCCCTGTAGAATTTGACTTGCTCGGTATCGAAAAGAGGCCGTTCACCGCCCAGGACGTCTACAGCGTCGTGGGCTACATGGCCTACAGCTTTGCCGCCGCGTTTCGTACCGAACCCATGCTGACCTACGTCAGGGATACGCTGGGTGCGCCCTACCTGGCCATTTTCGATCGCAGTTGGGAGCCACAGGGCGCCCTTGGCAGCCAGGCGCTGAACGCCACCGACTGGCAGTCGATGGCGGCGCTGGCGCAGCTTAGCGAACAGGCCGTGAACCATTCCGGACTCCCGCAGATGGAGGGCAGCAACGCCTGGGTCGTCTCGGGCCGGCGTACGCAAAGCGGCAAACCGCTGTTGGCGGGTGACCCGCATATCCGTTTTTCCGTACCTTCGGTGTGGTACGAAGCCCACCTCAACGCACCCGGCTTCGAACTCTACGGTGATTACGAAAGCCTCGTGCCGTTCGCCTTGCTGGGGCACAACAATGATTTCGCCTGGACCCTGACGATGTTCCAGAACGACGACATTGACCTGATCGGCGAAACCACCAATCCCGACAATCCCGAGGAAGTCTGGTACCGGGGCCGTTGGGTCGCCATGCAGGAAGAACAGCAGCGGATCGAAGTGCGTGGTGCCGAACCGGTCATGCTGCGCCTGCGCCGTTCACCCCACGGCCCGATCATCAACGATGCCCTGGGCGACAATGCCCCAGGCCGGCCAATCGCCCTCTGGTGGTCGTATCTGGACGGCGAGAATCCGGTGGTGGACGCCTTCTATCAACTCAACCGCGCCAACACACTGGACAAGGCTCGCACGGCAGCGTCGCTGATCAAGGCTCCCGGACTCAACGTGGTGTACGCCAACGCCCAAGGCGACATCGCCTGGTGGGCGGCTGCGCAATTGCCCAGGCGTCCGTCGCAAGTCACCGCGGACTTCATTCTCGACGGCAGCACCCACGAGGCTGACAAGAACGGTTACTACCCGTTCAGCGCCAACCCTCATGAAGAAAACCCGGCCAGTGGCTACATCGTTTCCGCCAATGCCCAACCCGCCTCCCCGGACGGCAGGGCGATACCGGGTTATTACAACCTGCCCGACCGAGGTCGACGCCTGACCCAACAACTGGGACGGGACGATCAGTGGAACATCGAAAAAAGCACCCAACTGCAACTCGACACTCAGACCGGCTATGCCCAGCGCGTATTGCAACCAGTGTTGCCGATCCTGCGTGCCGCGATTGCCGACTCGCGTCAACGCCAGTGGCTGGAGGGGCTTGCGCAATGGCAGGGCGATTACCCGCTGGATTCGATCAACGCCACGCTGTTCACACAGTTTCTCTATGACCTGAGCTATGGTGCTCTGCACGATGAGCTGGGCGATGTGATGTTCCAGAATCTGCTGAGCACCCGCGTGATGGATGCTGCGCTGCCGCGTCTGGTCGCCGACGAATCCTCCCCCTGGTGGAAGGACAGGACACAACCGGGTGTGCAGACGCGGACCGACGTTGTCGTTCGCGCCTGGAACACCAGCATCGCCCATCTGCGGGCTAGCCTGGGTGATGACCCGACGCAGTGGCAATGGGGCAAGGTGCATCAGCTGACACAGGCGCATCCGCTTGGCAGTCAGAAATGGCTGGCACCGCTGGTCAACGCTGGCCCGTACCCGGCCCCCGGGAGCCACGAAGTGCCAAACAATTTCTCCGCACCGCTGAGTCCGGCGCCCTGGTCGGTCACCTACGGTCCCTCGACACGACGGGTCATTGACCTGGCCGCGCCGGACAAGGCGCTCGGCATACTGCCAGTGGGCCAGAGCGGGGTTCCGTTCAACAGCCACTATCAAGACCAGGTTCTACCCTTCATGCGCGGCGAGTACCAGGCGTTGCACCTTTCATCGACGGACGTGGCCCGACATACCCAAGGCACCCTGAAACTCGCGCCCGCCCCTTAGGTTCGCCACGCCATTCCCAGCGCCGCCGCGCCCTCAAGCCTGGGGATAGCGTTTGAACACCTCGGTTTCTTCCAACCGCGCCGCATGGCGCGGCAACAGATGGAAATCATCGGCCCTGACGACATCGGCGACCATCAACTGAATGAAGGACCACGCGACAGCACTGGTGATGGCGGCCTGATCCGGTCTGCCGTGGACCAGCGCTGGCGTACGCGCCAGCTGTGCTTCCCATTCGCGACAGGCTGCCAGCAACTGCCCGGTCACCCGATCCAGCCAGGGCTGATGCCTTGTTTCCACGGGACGTAGCTGACGCTCGTAGACAATCTGCACGGCCTTGTCACAAGCCGCCAGCGCCAGGCCCAGCGTTCGCAGGGAAGCGGCCAGCGGCATGGCCTGCCGTGGCATCAACTGCTTGTCGGCGGGGCTCAATGCTTCGAAGTAATCCAGGATCAGCGTCGAATCCATCAACACGCTACCGTCCTCCAGCACCAGGCTGGGGGCTTTCACTACCGGATTGATCGTGCTGAACGCTTCGAACGCACCGAACACCGACAGTGGGACGTGCTCGAACGAGACGCCCATCAGATCGAGCGAGATAGCCACGCGGCGGACATAGGGGGAATCCAGCATGCCAATCAGTTTCATCGGGTCACTCCTCTGTCATAGAGGCCATCCTATTTCCTGGCGACACGGCTGAGAAGCAGATTGCTATCAGTTTGCGCGCTGCGTCTCCCATCGCTACAGTCGGTCTCTATATTCAACGCCACGGATGGAACGACGCGTGCTTACAGACCTCAAACCGAATCTTCATCGCCTGTCAGCCGTTTCGCTGATGGCTGTCGCCCTGACACTCGTCGCCTGTAAGGCACCGTCCTCCTCCAGCACCCCAGCCGCATTGCCCACCGCGCCGGAAATCACTTCCGGCTACCGCACCGACCTGCACACCCAACATGCCGCCAGACACATGGCTGCTGCGGCAAACCCGCTGGCGGCCGAGGCCGGGCGAGAGATGTTGCGGCGCGGCGGCTCGGCCATCGATGCGGCGATTGCGATGCAAGCGGTGCTGACGCTGGTGGAGCCACAGTCCTCCGGCATCGGCGGCGGTGCGTTCATTGTGCTGTGGGATGGCAAGGCCGTGCGCACTTACGACGGGCGCGAAACGGCGCCGGCCGGGGCCACCGAGAAGCTTTTCCTGCAAGCCGATGGCAAACCCATGCCCTTTACCGCCGCGCAGATTGGCGGTCGTTCTGTGGGAACGCCAGGCGTGATGCGAGCATTGGAACTGGCTCATCGCAAACACGGCCGCCTCCAATGGGCGACGCTGTTCGAGCCGGCCATCGTGCTGGCCGAACAGGGTTTCGCGATTTCGCCGCGACTGCATTCGATAATCGCCAACGATCCTTCCCTGCCGGGCTCGCCGGACATGGCGGCTTATTTTCTTGACAGCGATGGCAGCCCTAAAGCGGTTGGCACACTGCTGAAGAACCCTGCCTTGGCCGGCGTGCTCAAGCGCATTGCCAACGAAGGCGCCGATGCGTTGTACCAAGGCCCGGTGGCCGCGGAAATCGTCGCCAAGGTACAAGGCCACGCCAACCCCGGCAGCCTTTCACTGAGCGATCTCAAAAGCTACACCGCCCGGGAGCGTGCGCCGTTGTGCACCGACTACAAGCGCTGGCAGGTCTGCGGCATGGCGCCTCCGTCTTCGGGCGGGATCGCCGTGGCGCAGATCCTCGGTACGCTACAGAACCTGGAACAGCGCGACAGCCATGCGGCCCTCGGCCCTCTGAAGCCGCACGAATCCGATAAACCAGCCGGCCTCGAACCCGCGCCCGAGGCGGTGCATCTGATCGCCGAGGCCGAGCGCCTGGCGTACGCCGACCGCGCCCAGTACGTCGCCGACGCGGATTATGTCCCTGTACCGGTCAAAGGCCTGGTCGACCCCGGTTACCTGGCGAGCCGCGCCGCGCTGATGGGTCCGCGCAGTATGGGCGTCGCCAAACCAGGCACACCGCCGGGAGTGCAAGTGGCCTACGCGCCGGATCGCTCGCCGTTGCGCATTTCCACTTCGCAAGTGGTGGCCGTGGATGACTTGGGTGGTGCCGTGTCGATGACCACCACGGTGGAATCGGCGTTTGGCTCGCACTTGATGGTCCAAGGCTTCATGCTCAACAACCAGATGACCGATTTCTCATTCATCCCCGAAGAGAACGGACAGAAAGTCGCCAACCGCGTTGAACCCGGCAAACGCCCACGTTCGTCCATGGCACCGACCCTGATTTTCGATCGCCAGAGCGGCGAGCTGCTGGCAGCGGTCGGCTCACCGGGTGGCTCGCAAATCATCGAATACGTCGCCAAGTCGGTGATCGGCCTGCTCGACTGGAACCTGGACCCGCAAAGCGCCATCAACCTACCCAACTTCGGCAGCCGCAATGGCCCTACCGAACTGGAGCAGGGTCAGTTCAGCCCAGCGCTGATCCAGGCATTGAAAGACAAGGGTCATACCGTGAGTGAGATCGACATGACCAGCGGCACCCAGGCGATCGTCCGGGTGCGTGATGCGCAAGGCAAAGCATCTCTGGCCGGCGGGGCTGATCCGCGGCGTGAAGGGCAAGCGTTGGGGGATTGAACCATTGCAAATCTGAATTGTAGGAGCGGGGTTGCTCGCGAAAGCGGTTTGCCTGAGCCGGCGATGCTGGATGTACCGCCGTTATCGCGAGCAGGCTCGCTCCCACAATCGGATCCAGGTACAGCCGCGAGACTAGTGTCAGGCTCGCTCCCCTAGGGATGTGGGTCGACGCAGGGCCGATGATGTTGACGCTCAACTGTGGGAGCGAGCCTGCTCGCGATACGACCGTCCGTTCACCGCGATTTCAAGTCGACAGCTGATTGGCAAACTGACTCACCGCATCGACCACCTTTTTCGCCCCGTCCTGAATCTCCACGATCACCGACCCCGCCTCGGCTGCCAGGGCCAGGCCCTGTTCGGCCTGGTGCTGCCCGTCAGTCATCAGTGCCACGGCGTTACGGGCCATGTCCTGGTTCTGGCGGACCACGCCGACGATTTCATCCGTCGCCTGGCTGGTACGCGACGCCAGTTGCCGCACTTCATCGGCCACCACCGCAAAACCGCGCCCCTGCTCACCGGCCCGGGCGGCCTCGATGGCGGCGTTGAGCGCCAGCAGGTTGGTCTGTTCGGCGATGCCGCTGATGGTCTTGACGATGGTGCCGATCACCAGGGACTGCTCG
>Ga0058693_1000234_pt1 | contig 23527 bp, 20 predicted proteins | sample AgamicOrMarz_FD_55217 | JGI IMG/M metagenome (GOLD analysis project Ga0058693, IMG submission 55217) | Agave microbial communities from Guanajuato, Mexico - Or.Ma.rz | ecosystem: Host-associated > Plants > Phyllosphere > Phylloplane/Leaf | place: Guanajuato, Mexico | collected 2012-06-04 | reverse complement strand
GGCAAAACCGTAAAACATCGTCCCTGAGTATTCTCGCCATCGCTGGGGTGGAGCCGTATCAAGAGAAACCGGGCGAAGAGTATATGAACGAAGCCCAGCTGGCGCACTTCAAGTGTATTCTTGAAGCATGGCGTAATCAACTTAGGGATGAAGTCGATCGCACCGTCACGCACATGCAGGACGAAGCAGCTAACTTCCCCGATCCGGTCGACCGTGCCGCTCAGGAAGAAGAGTTCAGCCTCGAACTGCGTAACCGTGATCGCGAGCGCAAGTTGATTAAAAAGATCGAGAAGACGCTGAAAAAAGTGGAAGACGAAGATTTCGGTTTCTGCGAATCCTGTGGCGTTGAAATTGGTATCCGTCGTCTGGAAGCACGTCCGACTGCCGACCTGTGCATCGACTGCAAAACCCTGGCGGAAATCCGCGAAAAACAGATGGCGGGTTAATCCCCTGACGTCTTCAACGGCGCACCGCTAAGGCGTGGTGCGCCCTATACGGCGGGATCGATTCCCGCCTATATTTTTGCCAGCGACATGCCTGAATCACACTATATTGGGCGCTTTGCGCCATCCCCATCCGGTGAACTGCATTTTGGTTCGTTAATTGCTGCTCTCGGCAGCTATCTGCAAGCCCGCGCCAGCCATGGCAGCTGGCTTGTTCGCATCGAAGATATCGATCCTCCCAGAGAAGTTCCCGGCGCGGCAAACACCATTCTTCGCCAGCTTGAGCATTATGGTCTGCACTGGGACGGCGATGTGCTGTGGCAATCCCGGCGCCATGACGCCTACCGCGAGGCGCTTGCCACCTTACAACGCAACGGGCAGAGCTATTTTTGTACCTGCACGCGTGCGCGCATCCAAAGCATCGGCGGCACGTACGATGGGCATTGCCGGACATTACAAAATGGTCCGCAAAACGCCGCCGTACGGCTGGTACAGCAGCATCCGGTCCTGCACTTCGACGATAAATTACGCGGGCGCATTACCGCCGACGAAAAACTGGCGCGGGAAGATTTTATTATTCACCGCCGTGACGGATTGTTTGCCTACAACCTTGCTGTGGTGGTCGATGACCATTTTCAGGGCGTCACGGAAATTGTGCGCGGCGCGGATCTGATAGAACCCACGGTGCGGCAAATCTCCCTTTATAACCAGTTTGGCTGGCCGGTGCCGATATACATTCATTTGCCGTTGGCGCTCAATGAGCAGGGAAATAAGCTTTCCAAGCAAAACCACGCCCCCGCGTTGCCAGAAGGCGATCCGCGCCCGGTAATAATCAGGGCTTTACAATTTTTGAACCAGGATGTAACAAATGAGTGGCAGGATCTGCGCATCGACGCACTGCTGCAAAAAGCGGTGGAAAACTGGACGCTTTGCCGAGTGCCAGATGCCGTGGATGCGAATACAGCATTCTCAAACGGCTCGCGCTGAGCTATGATTAGCCGCTATTTTTTTGTCCTGACGTTTGACACTACCGAGGTGTACTATTTTTACCCGAGTCGCTAATTTTTGCCGCAAGGTGCTAAGCCGCGAAGAGAGCATGGTCGTTGAGGCTATGGCCCAACCGCAGATGACGGTTATTCCGCGTGAGCAGCACGCTATTTCCCGCAAAGATATCAGTGAAAATGCGCTCAAGGTGCTCTATCGTCTGAATAAAGCGGGCTACGACGCTTACCTGGTAGGCGGCGGCGTGCGCGATTTATTGCTGGGCAAAAAACCAAAAGATTTTGACGTGACCACCAGCGCAACGCCGGATCAGGTGCGTAAACTGTTCCGCAACTGCCGCCTGGTTGGCCGCCGTTTCCGCCTCGCGCATGTGATGTTCGGGCCGGAAATCATTGAAGTCGCCACATTCCGTGGTCATCACGACGAACAACAAACCGATCGCACCATCTCCCAGCGCGGGCAGAATGGGATGCTGCTGCGCGACAACATTTTCGGCTCCATCGAAGAAGATGCCCAGCGCCGCGACTTCACCATCAACAGCCTTTATTACAGCGTTGCTGATTTCACCGTACGTGATTACGTCGGCGGTATGCGTGACCTTGAAGAAGGTGTGATTCGCTTGATTGGCAACCCGGAAACCCGCTATCGCGAAGATCCGGTGCGTATGCTGCGCGCGGTGCGTTTTGCCGCTAAGCTCAATATGCGTATCAGCGAAGAGACCGCCGAGCCGATCCCGCGCCTGGCAACGCTGATTAACGATGTTCCTCCGGCGCGCCTGTTTGAGGAATCGCTGAAACTGCTGCAGGCCGGCTACGGTTACGAAACCTGCCGTTTACTGCGTGAATATGGTCTGTTCCAGCCGCTGTTCCCCAGCATCACCCGCTACTTCACCGAAAAAGGCGACAGCCCGATGGAGCGGATTATTGAGCAGGTGCTGAAGAATACCGACAACCGCATTCGCAACGACATGCGCGTCAACCCGGCGTTTTTGTTTGCTGCCATGTTCTGGTATCCGCTGCTGGAAAACGCCCAGCGCATTACCCAGGAAGGCGGGCTTGCCTATTACGATGCTTTCGCGCTGGCGATGAACGACGTGCTGGATGAAGCGTGCCGTTCACTGGCGATCCCGAAACGCATCACCACGCTGATCCGTGATATCTGGCAGTTGCAGTTGCGGATGTCCCGTCGCCAGGGCAAGCGCTCATGGAAACTGATGGAACACCCGAAATTCCGCGCGGCCTATGATTTACTGGCCCTGCGCGCCGAAGCCGAAAATAACGGCGAACTGCAACGGCTGGCGAAATGGTGGGGTGAATTCCAGGTTTCCGCACCGCCAGCCCAGAAAGATATGCTCAATGATTTAGGTGATGAACCGGCAGAACGCCGTCGCCACCGCCGTCCGCGCAAACGCGCGCCGCGCCGTGAAGGTAGCGCATGACCCTCGCGTATATCGCGCTTGGCAGTAACCTGGCCTCACCGCTCGACCAGGTTAACGCCGCGATTACCGCCCTCGGAGAGATCCCACAAAGCCGCATCGTGGCGGTCTCTTCGTTATATCGCACTCCCCCGCTTGGCCCGCCGGATCAACCGGACTATCTCAACGCCGCCGTGGCGCTGGAAACCGCCCTTACGCCGGAAATCCTGCTGGATCACACGCAACGCATTGAACTCCAGCAAGGCCGCGTGCGTAAAGCAGAACGTTGGGGGCCGCGCACGCTCGATCTCGATATCATGCTGTTTGGCAATCTTACCCTGAATACCGAACGCCTGACGGTGCCGCACTACGACATGAAAAACCGTGGTTTTATGCTGTGGCCGCTGTTTGAAATTGCGCCCGATCTGCGCTTCCCGGACGGCACATCGTTGCAGGAAATTCTTGCAAACCTGAACGCGCCAAAACCCGACGCCTGGTAATCTCCCGCTTTCTTCGCCCCCCGCGCTCACCGCTTGCCTAAAATCATTGCCCACCTGATGGTTGCTGCTAGAATGCGCCAGAATCGCTTTCGACTATCAGGAAACGCTATGAAACCCACCACCATATCCTGGCTGCACAAGTGCAAGCAGGAAAAGAGACGCTTCGCCACTATCACCGCATACGACTACAGCTTCGCGAAACTGTTTGCCGAAGAAGGGATTAACGTGATGCTGGTTGGTGATTCGTTAGGGATGACGGTACAAGGTCACGACTCCACCCTGCCGGTAACGGTTGCCGATATCGCTTATCACACGCAGGCCGTTCGCCGTGGCGCACCGGCCTGCCTGCTGCTCGCCGATCTGCCGTTTATGGCCTATGCCACGCCAGAGCAGGCGTTTGAAAACGCCGCCGTGGTCATGCGCGCAGGTGCCAATATGGTGAAAATCGAAGGCGGCCGCTGGCTGGCGCCGACGGTGAAAATGCTGACCGAGCGCGCCGTGCCGGTGTGCGGCCACCTGGGTCTGACGCCGCAGTCCGTTAATATTTTCGGTGGTTATAAAGTTCAGGGGCGCGGCGACGCAGCACAAGGGCTGCTTGACGATGCGCTAGCGCTTGAAGCCGCAGGCGCGCAACTGCTGGTGCTGGAGTGTATTCCCGTCGAGCTGGCGCAGCGTATCACAGCGGCGTTAACCATTCCGGTAATTGGTATTGGCGCAGGCAATGTCACCGACGGACAGATTCTGGTGATGCATGACGCGTTCGGTATTACCGGCGGACATATCCCGAAATTCGCGAAAAATTTCCTCAGTGAAGCAGGCGACATGCGCGCAGCGGTCAGGCAGTATGTTGCCGACGTCGAATCCGGAGCCTATCCGGGTGAAGAACACAGTTTCCATTAAGGAGCTTAGTTGTGTTGATTATTGAAACCCTCCCGCTGCTGCGCCAGCACATCCGCAGACTGCGTCAGGAAGGCAAGCGTATTGCGCTGGTGCCGACAATGGGCAACCTGCACGATGGCCATATGAAGCTGGTCGACGAAGCGAAAACCCGTGCCGATGTGGTGGTAGTGAGTATTTTCGTTAACCCAATGCAGTTCGACCGCCCGGATGATTTAGTGCGTTACCCGCGCACCTTGCAGGAAGATTGCGAAAAGCTGAACAAGCGCAAAGTCGATCTGGTTTTCGCCCCGGCTCCAGCAGACATCTACCCGCAGGGCACCGACACCCAAACCTATGTTGATGTGCCGGGTATCTCCACCATGCTGGAAGGCGCAAGCCGTCCGGGCCATTTCCGCGGCGTGTCGACCATCGTCAGCAAACTGTTCAACCTGGTACAACCGGATATCGCCTGCTTTGGCGAGAAGGATTACCAGCAATTGCAGTTGATCCGCAAAATGGTGGCCGATATGGGCTACGACATTGAGATTATCGGCGTGCCGACCGTGCGCGCAAAAGATGGCCTCGCGCTGAGTTCACGTAATGGCTATCTCACCGCCGAACAGCGCAAAATCGCCCCGGCGCTCAGCAAAGTGATGAATTCAATTGCCGATAAACTGCTGGCGGGCGAGCGCAATGAAGAAGAGCTGATTGCCATTGCCGGGCAGGAGATCAACGACGCGGGTCTGCGCGCCGATGATATTCAGATCCGCGATGCAGATACGCTGCTGGCGCTGTCTGAGGGCAGTAAACGCGCGGTGATTTTGATGGCAGCATGGCTCGGTCAGGCGCGGCTTATCGACAACAAAGTGGTTGAGTTAGCCCGCTAGACAGGGCGAAAAAATCGGGCAATACTCCACTCCTGGCTTGCCCTTACGCCCGCCAGGACGTGGCGCGAGCACACGAGGGATTCGCAGGGAGCCGCCCTCCATTTTCAGGTTAATTATCAGTAATGAAGGTTTAACTTATGATTCGCACGATGCTGCAAGGCAAGCTCCACCGCGTCAAAGTGACGCAGGCCGACCTGCACTACGAAGGTTCCTGCGCGATTGACCAGGATTTCCTTGAGGCGGCCGGTATTCTGGAATACGAAGCCATCGACATTTATAACGTGACCAACGGCAAACGCTTTTCTACCTACGCGATTGCCGGCGAGCGCGGTTCACGCATTATCTCGGTTAACGGTGCGGCAGCGCACTGCGCAGACGTCGGCGATATCCTGATTATCGCCAGCTACGTCACCGTGCCGGATGAAGTTGCCCGTAACTGGCAGCCGAAAGTGGCCTATTTTGATGGCGACAACGAGATGAAACGCACCGCGAAAGCTGTGCCGGTTCAGGTTGCCTGATGCCCTACCCCTGCGGCTGATTACTGATCAGCCGCGACATTGTCTCCAGCGAATCCGTTCTCAGCACGTACAACCGTTTTAGTAAAAACGGGTTATCTCCCGGTTTCACCTTGCCACGCACCGTGGTCACCGCCAGATGAAAACCTGCGTCATTCGCCGCTTTCACCGCTTTATCGTCATAGACGCCAAAAGGATAGGCCAGATAGAGCACATGCGGGTTGAACTGTGCCAGCGCGCGACGTGAGCGTTTAAAATCGAACAGAATATTGTGGTAGTTACGGCTAAGCAAAATCGGGTGCATCGCTTCATCAACCCGGTGCAGGAAATGGGTATGTGACTGCACATCGAACACATCCTGAATCTGATTCAGCTCCGACACGCTCATAAACTGCAGAAATTTCGGATCCCACGGCTGCGGCTTGAGCTTGATGCGTGACGAAATGATAAACGCCGTCGCTTTAAAACCGTATTCGCGCAGGATCGGATAAGCGTAACGGCTGACCGATTTCAGCCCATCATCAAAGGTGATCACCACCGAACGCGCAGGCAAATTCATACGGTTACGCACATAACCTTCAAGCTGGTACATCGACAACGTGGTGTAACCCTGATCGCGCAGCCAGGTCATCTGGTTGGTAAAAGCACGTACTGACGTAGTGGTCGAGGTGTGGCGAAAGCGGGTATTTTCTTCATCGCGCAAGATGTGGTGATAAGTCAGTACCGGAATGCCGTTGTCTTCTTGTGCATCCAGGCTGCTGATCCACGCCAGCCGGTTGCCGATGCGGATCTGAAACCAGGTCTGGTTCAGGCGGTCTTTCAGCTTATCGATTATCGGGTAACGCAGGTTTTCCGCCAGCGTACCAACCTGCTTACTGGTGATATCCGGCGACGTGTAGAGCGGCGTATCCTGCCAGGTGATCAGGTTTTGATTACTGAGCGGCTTATTCAGATCGCCAAGCGTATCTTCTACCCGTTCATTACCTGACACCGTGCCAAGATGGCCTCTGTCGATAAACCCGCTACCGAAGCCAAAGCGAAACGCGTAATAATCTTCCGCTCCCGGCACCACCGCCAGGATCTGCCCGGCGCGAATATTGCCGACGGTAACGACTCTGTCCCCTACCTGCGCCCAGATATCGGCATCTTCGGTGGTTTGCATATAACGCGCGGGAATGTGTTGTTCGCTGACAATACTGGCAGACGCGCTCCAGGCAACCAGCAACAGCATAAGGGTAATCAAACGAGACATGAGACGGACCGAATAGAAAAACTGCACCTATTGTAGCAACAGAACGGGAGAAACCAATGGCAATGAGCAGGCTAAAAAACAGCCTAATCCTGAGGATTGGCTCTCTTCCAGAGAAGAGAGCCGTTGCGTTATGACTTAGCTACGCAGCCCGCGTCCGCGGTTGATCAGATACCAGCACAGCAGGTAAAAGGCGATGATAAACACCACCAGCACCCCGACGGTGGTAAACAGCGGCACATCGGAAATGCCGAGGAAACCAAAACGGAAGCCGCTAATCATGTACACAATCGGGTTGAGGTGCGACAACGCCTGCCAGAACGGTGGCAGTAGCGTCAGTGAGTAAAACACCCCGCCCAGATACGTCAGCGGCGTCAGCACAAAGGTCGGGATCAGGCTGATGTCATCAAAGGTTTTGGCAAATACCGCATTCAACAGCCCGGCCAGTGAAAACAGCACCGCTGTCAGCAGCAGCGTCAGACCAACAAACAACCACGAATGCACCTGAAACGGCACGAAAAACAGCGAAACCGCCGTTACCAGGATACCCACACACAGCCCGCGCGCCACGCCGCCGCCAACATACCCGGCGATAATGACATGCGTCGGCACCGGTGCCACCAGCAGTTCCTCGATATTGCGCTGGAACTTGGCGCTAAAGAATGACGATGCCACATTGGCATACGCGTTGGTGATCACCGCCATCATGATTAGACCCGGCACGATAAACTGCATGTAGGTAAAGCCGTGCATTTCACCGATACGCGAACCGATCAGGTTGCCGAAAATAATAAAGTAGAGCGTCATGGTGATCACCGGCGGCACCAGTGTTTGCACCCAAATGCGCATAAAACGCTGGATCTCTTTGTACCAGATACTCTTCAGCGCCACCCAGAACAGCTGCATCATGCGCTTTCTCCTTTTCTGTCATGAACCAGCGTGACAAACAGCTCTTCGAGACGGTTGGCTTTGTTACGCATACTCAATACCTGCACCCCCTGCGCGCTAAGCTGGCTGAACACGCTGTTCACGCCCTGCTCGCGCAGCACTTCCACCTCAAGCGTAGAGGTGTCCACCAGCCGGTATTGATACCCTTCCAGCTTCGGCAGCGGGCTTTTTGGCGCTAAATCGAGAATAAACGTCTCGGATTTCAGCTTCGACAGCAGCGCTTTCATCGAGGTGTTTTCAATCAGATCGCCACGCTGAATGATGCCGATATTGCGACACAGCATCTCGGCTTCTTCCAGATAGTGCGTCGTCAAAATGATGGTGGTGCCTTTATCGTTGAGATCTTTCAAAAAGCCCCACATTGAGCGACGCAGTTCAATATCGACACCCGCGGTTGGCTCGTCGAGGATCAGCAGTTTTGGCTCATGCATCAGCGCGCGGGCAATCATCAGGCGACGCTTCATACCACCGGAAAGCATCCGCGCACGTTCGTTGCGTTTTTCCCACAAGTCGAGCTGATTGAGGTACTTTTCGCTACGCACGAGCGCATCTTTACGATCGACGCCGTAGTAACCTGCCTGGTTGACGACAATCTGCTGCACGGTTTCAAACGGGTTAAAGTTGAACTCCTGCGGCACCAGCCCCAGTTGGCGTTTCGCGTTCACCACGTCTTTTTCGAGGTCGTAACCAAAGACGCTAACGCGCCCGGAAGATTTATTTACCAGCGAACTGATAATGCCAATGGTGGTGGATTTGCCGGCACCATTTGGTCCGAGAAGCGCGTAGAAATCGCCCGCTTCTACTTGTAAATCAATGCCGCGCAGCGCCTGAACGCCGCCCGGATAGGTTTTTTTAAGCTGCTCAAGCTCCAGTGCAATGGTCATGAATTATCACTTACCTGTTTTCTTACACTCGATGTGTGGTTTAAAAAGACGGAGAGTTCACCTATATTAGCGCAACGCACTTATCTGGTTACAGGTCGTTAACCTCCATGAAAGACATAGATACACTCATCAGCAACAATGCACTATGGTCAAAAATGCTGGTGGAAGAAGATCCTGGATTTTTCGAAACACTGGCGCAAGCACAGAAGCCGCGCTTTCTCTGGATTGGATGCTCCGACTCACGCGTACCCGCAGAACGTCTTACCGGGCTCGAACCGGGTGAACTGTTTGTACACCGTAATGTTGCAAACCTGGTTATCCATACCGATCTCAACTGCCTCTCCGTGGTGCAGTACGCGGTGGATGTGCTGGAAGTTGAGCACATTATCATCTGCGGTCACTACGGTTGCGGCGGCGTACAAGCGGCGGTTGAAAACCCGGAACTGGGTCTAATCAACAACTGGCTGCTGCACATTCGCGATATCTGGTTTAAACATAGCTCGCTGCTGGGCGAAATGCCGCCGGAGCGTCGTCTCGACACGCTGTGCGAGCTAAACGTGATGGAACAGGTCTATAACCTGGGCCATTCAACCATCATGCAATCCGCGTGGAAACGTGGCCAGAAAGTGACGATTCACGGCTGGGCCTACGGTATTCACGATGGTCTGTTGCGCAATCTGGACGTCACCGCCACTAACCGCGAAACGCTGGAACAGCGCTATCGCCAGGGCGTGTCAAACCTGAGCCAGAAGCACAGCAACCACAAATAACAATCGGGGCCATTATTGGCCCCGTTTTTTTACTCGTCCAGCATCACCACTTTGCCGACATACGGCAGATGACGATAACGCTGCGCGTAATCAATTCCGTAACCCACCACAAACTCGTCCGGGATAGCAAAACCGACGAATTCGACCGGCACATCCACTTCACGACGCGACGGTTTATCCAGCAGGGTACAAATCGCCAGCGATTTTGGCTCGCGCAGGCGCAGGATCTCACGCACTTTCGACAGCGTGTTACCCGAATCGATAATGTCTTCAACGATCAGCACGTCTTTGCCACGAATATCTTCGTCGAGATCTTTTAAGATTTTCACATCACGAGTGGTGGACATGCCGCTGCCGTAGCTGGAGGCGGTCATAAAATCGACTTCGTGCGACACCTGCACTTCACGGCACAGGTCAGCCATGAACATAAACGAACCGCGCAGTAACCCAACCAGCACCATTTCGCTGCCGCTATCTTTATAACGCTCAGTGATTTGACGACCCAGCTCAGCGATACGCGCTTTGATCTCCGCTTCCGGGATCATCACTTCAACAGTGTGTTTCATTTTACTAACCATATGATTTAAAGAGTAAATCACTCAATACCGGCACTTAAACCAGTGATTGAAACGCAAGGTGCGCAGTATACCAGCAAAAAGATTGTTACGTGTTATTCCGCTACAAAGCTCATTTTGTGATGACGGTCACACTTGTTAACTCCTATAATTACTTGCTATCAAAATATTAACAAATCAACGGATGTGTTTTATGGCGGAAACAAAAACTCAACAGTCGCGGCTGCTTGTCACGCTGACGACGCTCTTTGCAGCCTTCTGCGGGCTGTATCTTTTAATGGGTGGGGTCTGGCTCGTTAGCATTGGCGGTTCCTGGTACTACCCCATCGCCGGTCTGGTCATGCTCGGCGTAACATGGCTATTGTGGAAAGGGAAGCGCGCCGCCCTGTGGCTGTATGCCGCCCTGCTGCTGGCAACCATGATTTGGGGCGTGTGGGAAGTCGGTTTCGACTTCTGGGCGCTGACGCCGCGTAGCGACATTCTCGTCTTCTTCGGTATCTGGCTGATTCTCCCGTTTGTCTGGCGGCGGTTGATTGTGCCATCCAGCGGTGCGGTAGCCGCGCTGGTGGTGGCGCTGTTAATTAGCGGCGGCATTCTCACCTGGGCGGGTTTCAACGATCCGCAAGAAGTTCACGGTACCCTGAGCGCCGATGCCACCACACCGGCAGCGCCAATTTCACAGGTAGCCGATGGTGACTGGCCAGCCTATGGTCGTAACCAGGAAGGCCAGCGTTACTCGCCGCTGAAACAGATCAATGCCGATAACGTGAAAAACCTGAAGGAAGCCTGGGTGTTCCGCACCGGCGACCTGAAAATGCCAAACGATCCCGGTGAAATCACCAACGAAGTAACGCCAATCAAAGTGGGCGACACGCTGTTCCTGTGTACCGCACATCAGCGTTTGTTTGCGATTGATGCCGCCACCGGCAAAGAGAAGTGGCACTTCGATCCGCAGCTGAACACCAATCCTTCGTTCCAGCACGTGACCTGTCGCGGTGTTTCGTATCATGAAGCCCGTGCCGATAACGCCAGCCCGGATGTGGTCGCTGACTGCCCACGCCGCATTATTCTGCCGGTGAACGATGGCCGTCTGTTTGCATTGAATGCGGATAACGGCAAGCTGTGCGAAACCTTTGCCAACAAAGGGATCCTGAATCTGCAGACCAATATGCCGGACACCACGCCGGGTCTGTATGAGCCAACGTCTCCGCCGATCATCACCGATAAAACCATCGTGATTGCCGGTTCGGTAACGGATAACTTCTCGACCCGTGAAACCTCTGGCGTTATCCGTGGTTTCGACGTGAACACCGGGAAATTGCTGTGGGCCTTCGATCCGGGCGCGAAAGATCCGAACGCGATCCCGTCGGATGAACACACCTTCACCTTTAACTCGCCGAACTCATGGGCGCCTGCGGCCTATGACGCAAAACTGGATTTAGTCTATCTGCCGATGGGCGTGACCACTCCGGATATCTGGGGCGGCAACCGCACGCCGGAACAGGAGCGCTATGCCAGCTCGATCGTTGCGCTGAATGCCACCACCGGTAAGCTCGCCTGGAGCTACCAGACCGTACACCACGATTTGTGGGATATGGATATGCCGTCCCAGCCGACGCTGGCGGACATTACCGTGAACGGTAAAACCGTGCCGGTTATCTACGCTCCGGCGAAAACCGGCAACATTTTCGTCCTTGATCGTACCAACGGTAAGCTGGTGGTTCCGGCACCGGAAAAACCGGTTCCGCAAGGCGCGGCAAAAGGCGATTACGTAGCCAAAACGCAGCCCTTCTCCGACCTGAGTTTCCGTCCGAAGAAAAACCTGAGCGGCGCGGATATGTGGGGCGCCACCATGTTCGACCAACTGGTGTGCCGCGTGATGTTCCACCAGATGCGCTATGAAGGCATCTTCACGCCGCCATCTGAGCAGGGCACGCTGGTATTCCCAGGTAACCTGGGGATGTTCGAATGGGGCGGTATCTCCGTTGATCCAAACCGTCAGGTGGCGATTGCCAACCCAATGGCGCTGCCGTTTGTGTCAAAACTGATCCCGCGCGGTCCAGGCAACCCGATGGAGCCACCGAAAGACGCGAAAGGCACCGGTTCGGAATCCGGTATTCAGCCGCAGTATGGCGTGCCGTTTGGCGTGACGCTGAACCCGTTCCTCTCGCCGTTCGGTCTGCCTTGTAAACAACCGGCCTGGGGTTACATTTCCGCACTGGATCTGAAAACCAACCAGGTGGTATGGAAAAAACGTATTGGTACACCGCAAGACAGCATGCCGTTCCCGATGCCGGTTCCGGTGCCGTTCAATATGGGGATGCCGATGCTCGGCGGCCCAATTTCTACCGCCGGTAATGTGCTGTTTATCGCCGCGACCGCAGATAACTACCTGCGCGCTTATAACATGAGCAACGGTGAGAAACTGTGGCAGGGTCGTTTGCCGGCCGGTGGCCAGGCAACACCGATGACTTATGAAGTGAATGGCAAGCAGTACGTGGTCATTTCTGCAGGCGGTCACGGTTCGTTTGGCACCAGGATGGGTGACTATATTGTCGCTTACGCGCTGCCGGATGACGCAAAGTAATCCCACCGCTCCCTGAACGGGAGAGATAAACGCTACTGACCATAAAAAATCCCCTCTGCCGTCTGGCACGAGGGGATTTCTTTTTTACGGTCGCAAACCAGCGAATAAAGCGGAACGTTAAGCGTTAAACCGTAAACCCTAACATCATTCCGGTATCTTCATGTTCCAGCAGGTGGCAGTGCGCCATATAGGCGAATTCTTTCGGCGCGTCATGCTGGAAACGCACTAACACTTCGCTGCGTGCGCCATACACTTCAACCGTATCTTTCCAGCCTGCGCGATGTGCCGCTGGCGGTTTGCCATTTTCCGACAGAATGCGGAACTGCGTGCCGTGAATATGGAACGGGTGCAACATCATGTCGCCCTCGCCGGAGATCACCCAGCGCTCATATTGCCCTTTCTGCGCGGCAAATTGCGGCGTCGCCATATCAAAAGCGTTGCCGTTGATGCGGTTGGCGTTGTGGAAATCAAAGCTTTTGCCGCCGTGGTTCATCTGGCCGCTATCCATTTGCATGTTACCCATCTGGCTATGGTCCATCTGACCATTACCCATTTGCATCTTGCCCATCTGGCTATGGTTCATCTGGCCATGACCCATTTGCATATTACCCATCTGCCCGTGGCCCATCATCCCGGCCATCGCGCTATCGCCATACTTCTGCTGTAGCGCCTGCATGCCCATCATGTCGAGCATCGGATCCATCGACAGCTGCAAAGTACGCTGCGTTAATCCTTCAAGCGCGGGTAAACCCGGCAGAGTCGCCAGCGTATCCGGTAACGTGCCGGAAGCCGTCACCTGTAACGGCTGGATGCGCAGCACTGGTTGCGGCTGGTCAAACGGTGCTACGGTCATTCCCATCTGCTGAACCGGTAAGGTCAGCAGATCGAACGGCTTACCATTGCTGGTATCAATCAATACTTCAAAGCGCTCGCCCATCAGCATCGGTAACTCGCTCACTTTCACCGGTTCACTGAGCAAACCGCCGTCGCTTGCTACCACATACAACGGGCGTTGATCGCTGGTGGCAAACTTCAGCGAGCGGGCATTGCAGCCATTCAATAAACGCAAGCGCAGCCAGCCACGCGGGGCGGAATGCTGCGGATAAAGGGCACCATTGGTGAGCAACGTATCGCCAAACCAGCCAACGGCCGCGCTCATGACATCCAGTTGGTAATCAATCTGGCCGTTGGCGGTGAATTTTTTGTCCTGCACGATAACCGGCACGTCATCAATGCCCCACTGCTGCGGCAGACGCAATTTACGGCTGTTCTCATCCTCAATCAGCACCAGACCCGCCAGCCCCATTGCAACTTGCCGACCAGTTTTGCCGTGTTGATGCGGGTGGAACCAGCATGTCGCCGCCTGCTGTGTCGGGGTAAAAGTCACGGTTCGGCTACCGCCGGGTTTAATAATGCCTTGCGGCCCACCATCGACCTCGCCCGGCACCTCAACGCCGTGCCAGTGCACGGTGGTCTCTTCGGCCAGTGTATTGCGGATCTCAACGGTGACCTCACGCCCCTGACGGAGCTGAAGCGCCGGGCCTAACAGCGCACCGTTGTATCCCCAGGTAGCGGCGCGTTTATTGCCAAACAGGGTTTCACCTGCCTGCACCGTTAACGCGATACGGTTTTGCGCGTCGGCAGTGAGTAACGGCGGAATGGGCAATGCGGGGCGCTCAGCGGCGAACAGCGAACGGCTCCATAACGGCAGCGCGCTCATCGCCCCCAGCGCAGCGGAATATTTCAAGAAATCTCGGCGTTGCATGGGCATTTCCTTATCGATTGCAGGTCATCTTTTGAGCTTAAACCCTCCCCCTGCCGGAAGGTCAAGAAAAGAGGCAATAATAAATATCGTCGCCATATCCGGACTGTGCTAACGTTTAAATTCCGTTACGCCGTGGTAGAAATAATGAAGACGTTTTTCAGAACAATTGTCCTGGGCAGCTTGCTGGCTGTCTCCGCCAACAGTTACGCACTGAGTGAATCCGAAGCTGAAGACATGGCCGATCTCACGGCAGTGTTTGTATTTTTGAAAAACGACTGCGGTTATAACAACTTACCGAATGGGCAGATCCGCCGCGCACTGGTTTTTTTCGCCCAGCAAAACCAGTGGGATCTCAGCAACTATGACACGTGGGACATGAAATCGCTTGGCGAAGAGAGTTACCGCGATCTCAGCGGTATTGGCATTCCGACCGCGAAAAAATGTAAAGCCCTCGCCCGCGACTCCCTGAGCCTGCTCGCCTACGTCAAATAACGGTGAACTTTTGACCGTGCATCGCTAATCAGAGTTAGCTATGATGTTGCGCCCGTTTTTCGCGGGTGTTAACAAAGGAGCTACCGATGGCCGATAACAACGTATGGCAAGAGACGCTGCACGACCATTTTGGTCAATACTTTGCCGTTGATAAGGTGCTGTATCACGAAAAGACCGATCATCAGGATCTGATTATTTTCGAGAACGCCGCTTTTGGCCGCGTTATGGCGCTGGATGGCGTGGTGCAAACCACCGAACGCGACGAGTTTATCTATCACGAAATGATGACCCATGTTCCGCTGCTGGCGCACGGCCACGCGAAACATGTGCTGATCATCGGCGGCGGCGACGGCGCGATGCTGCGCGAAGTCACCCGCCATAAAAATATTGAAACCATCACCATGGTAGAAATCGACGCTGGCGTCGTCTCTTTCTGCCGCCAGTATCTGCCAAAGCACAATGCAGGCGCCTATGACGATCCGCGTTTTACGCTGGTGATAGACGATGGCGTGAATTTTGTTACTCACACTGACCAAACGTTTGACGTGATTATCTCGGACTGTACCGATCCTATCGGGCCTGGCGAGAGCTTATTCACCTCTGCGTTTTATGAAGGCTGCAAACGCTGCCTGAACCCTGGCGGGATCTTCGTTGCGCAAAACGGCGTCAGCTTCTTACAGCAAGATGAAGCGGTCGACAGCCACCGTAAGCTCGGTCACTATTTCAGCGATGTCGGCTTCTATCAGGCGGCGGTGCCAACCTATTACGGCGGCATTATGACGTTCGCCTGGGCCACGGATAACGAAGCACTGCGCCATCTCTCAACCGAGATCATTGCCGCTCGTTTCCGCAGCGCCAATCTCACCTGCCGCTACTACAACCCGGCGATTCATACGGCAGCCTTTGCCCTGCCGCAATATTTACATGATGCACTGGCTGCACAGTAACACTAAGGGGGTGATAAAAATTGAAAAAGCTTAAACTACATGGCTTTAACAACCTGACCAAAAGCCTGAGTTTTTGTATCTACGACATTTGCTACGCCAAAACCGCAGAAGAGCGTGATGGCTATATTGCCTATATCGATGAACTCTACAACGCCAACCGTTTGACGGAGATCCTCACGGAAACCTGTAACATCATTGGCGCGAATATTTTGAACATTGCCCGCCAGGATTACGAGCCGCAAGGTGCGAGCGTAACCATTCTGGTGAGCGAAGAGCCTGTCGACCCGCAACTTATCGACAAAACCGAGCACCCTGGCCCGCTGCCGGAAGCGGTCGTCGCGCATCTGGATAAAAGCCATATCTGCGTGCACACCTACCCGGAAAGCCACCCGGAAGGCGGTTTGTGCACTTTCCGCGCGGATATTGAAGTCTCAACCTGCGGCGTGATTTCACCGCTGAAAGCGCTGAATTACCTGATCCACCAGCTCGAATCCGATATCGTCACCGTCGACTACCGCGTGCGCGGCTTTACCCGCGACGTCAACGGCCTGAAACACTTTATCGATCATGAGATTAATTCGATTCAGAACTTTATGTCGGATGACATGAAATCGCTGTATGACATGGTGGACGTCAACGTATACCAAGAAAATATCTTCCATACCAAGATGTTGCTTAAAGAGTTCGACCTTAAGCACTACATGTTTCATACCAAACCGGAAGATTTAACGCCGCAAGAACGCAAAGAGATCACCGAAGCGCTGTGGAAAGAGATGCGCGAGATCTACTACGGCCGCAACATTCCGGCCGTGTAACGCAGCAGGGGCGCAAGGACGCGCCCTGATTAACGCTGCTGGAGGAATTGCCGGTAAGCCGCCACCACCTGAAGGAAATCCTCAACGCCGCATAGCGACAGGCTCTCTTCGTCGTAGTAACTCATTCCCTCTTCCATTTCATCGCCGGAAAATTCCAGCTGGTTCGCGCGAATCATCACCTCTTCGCCGTCCAGCCACAGCGTGTATTCATGACCCGCGCGTTGCCAGGAACGTTCGCTGCCTTTCACCGTTTTCGCCGCCTGCTCCACTTCGTCCAGCAGCGCCAGGTTCTCTTTCACTTCTTCATTGAACCAGTGCCCCACCACTTCGTGGCCCATCGACATGCGCACCTTTACCACTCCGGTGATATCACGCAAAAATTCGTAATCCATAATCGCTTCCTCATGCAGGCCAGAGAGCCGCCTATGCAGTAATTATCGCAGCACAATACAAGAAAAAAAGCGCAGCGGCCGGAAGCGAAGAAAAATAACCGCTCAGGCGTGGAGAAAGTAAGCGCGGAAGGTGTTTTAGCGACGGGAATAAAAACAGACGGGCAAAAAAAAGCCACCCCGCAGGGTGGCCTTCGTTATCAGACAGCAGTCTGGAAAATCACGCCGTCCGCTTTTTCGGTGTACTGGTTCAACTGGTCAAAGTTGAGGTAACGGTAAGTATCGACAGCAGTTTTATCTACCTGCGCCATAAAGTTGAGATACTCATCCGGCGTTGGCAGTTTACCGATCAGCGCCGAAACCGCCGCCAGCTCCGCAGAAGCCAGGTAGACGTTCGCACCGGTACCTAAACGGTTCGGGAAGTTACGGGTCGAGGTGGACACCACCGTCGCGCCGTCTGCGACACGCGCCTGGTTACCCATGCACAGGGAGCAACCCGGGATCTCAATACGCGCCCCGCTCTTACCAAACACGCTGTAGTAACCCTCTTCAGTCAACTGTGCCGCATCCATACGGGTCGGCGGCGCAACCCACAAGCGGGTCGGCAACTGGCCTTTATGGCTGTCCAGTAGTTTACCGGCAGCGCGGAAGTGACCGATGTTGGTCATGCAGGAACCGATGAACACTTCGTCGATGCTTGCGCCCTGAACATCAGAGAGCAGACGCGCGTCGTCCGGATCGTTCGGCGCACAGAGGATCGGCTCTTTGATTTCCGCCAGATCGATATCGATCACCGCCGCGTATTCCGCGTCGGCATCCGCTTCCAGCAGTTGCGGATCGGCCAGCCATTTCTCCATGCCCTGGATACGGCGCTCCAGCGTACGGCGGTCGCCGTAGCCTTCGGCAATCATCCACTTCAGCAGCACGATGTTGGAGTTCAGATACTCGATAATCGGCTCTTTGTTCAGCTTAATGGTACAACCGGCAGCGGAACGCTCAGCAGAGGCATCGGTCAGCTCAAACGCCTGCTCGACTTTCAGATCCGGCAGACCTTCGATCTCCAGAATGCGACCGGAGAAGATGTTTTTCTTACCCTTCTTCTCAACGGTCAGCAGACCCTGTTTGATCGCGTACAGCGGGATCGCATGCACCAGATCGCGCAGCGTAATACCCGGCTGCATTTTGCCTTTAAAGCGCACCAGCACCGATTCCGGCATATCCAGCGGCATTACGCCGGTCGCGGCGGCAAACGCCACCAGACCAGAACCCGCCGGGAAGGAGATACCAATCGGGAAACGGGTATGCGAATCGCCACCGGTACCGACGGTATCCGGCAGCAGCATACGGTTCAGCCACGAGTGGATAACGCCGTCGCCCGGACGCAGAGAGACACCGCCACGGTTCATAATGAAGTCCGGCAGCGTGTGGTGTGTGGTCACGTCAACCGGCTTCGGATACGCCGCCGTGTGGCAGAAGGACTGCATCACCAGATCGGACGAGAAGCCCAGGCACGCCAGGTCTTTCAGCTCATCACGCGTCATCGGCCCGGTGGTGTCCTGAGAACCCACAGAGGTCATTTTCGGTTCGCAGTAAGCGCCAGGGCGGACACCGTCCACGCCGCAGGCACGACCAACCATTTTTTGCGCCAGCGAATAACCGCGGTTGCTTTCGGCCACATCTTTCGCCTGACGGAAAACGTCGCTGTGCGGCAGGCCCAGCGCTTCACGCGCTTTGGTGGTCAAACCACGGCCGATAATCAGCGGAATACGGCCACCGGCGCGCACTTCGTCAATCAGCACTTCGGTTTTCAGCTCAAAGCTCGCCAGCAGTTCGCCGGTTTCGTGATTACGTACTTCGCCTTTGAACGGGTAAACGTCAATCACGTCGCCCATGTTCAGGCTGTTAACATCCACTTCGATCGGCAACGCGCCGGCATCTTCCATGGTGTTAAAGAAAATTGGCGCAATTTTTCCGCCCAGCACCAGGCCGCCGCCGCGTTTGTTCGGCACAAACGGAATGTCGTCGCCCATAAACCACAGCACCGAGTTGGTGGCGGATTTACGCGAAGAACCGGTGCCCACAACGTCGCCCACATAGGCCAGCGGGAAACCTTTTTTCGCCAGCTGCTCGATCTGTTTGATCGGACCAACGCTACCCGGCTGATCCGGCTCAATGCCTTCACGAGCGTTTTTCAGCATCGCCAGCGCATGCAGTGGGATATCCGGGCGCGACCAGGCATCCGGTGCCGGAGAAAGATCATCGGTGTTGGTTTCGCCCGTTACTTTGAAAACGGTAACGGTGATTTTCTCGGCCAGCGCCGGGCGGCTCAGGAACCATTCGGCATCAGCCCAGGACTGCATCACTTGTTTGGCGTACGCGTTGCCCGCTTTCGCTTTCTCTTCCACGTCGTAGAAGTTATCGAACATCAGCAGCGTGTGAGACAAGGCTTTGGCGGCGATCGGCGCAAGCTTTTCGCTTTCCAGCGCATCAATCAGCGGGTGAATGTTATAGCCGCCCTGCATGGTGCCCAGCAATTCAATCGCTTTTTCAGGGGTAACCAGTGGGGAGGTGGCATCGCCTTTGGCGATAGCGGCAAGGAAACCTGCTTTTACATAGGCAGCTTCATCAACGCCCGGTGGGACACGGTTAGCCAGCAGGTCAATCAGAAACTCTTCTTCGCCAGCAGGCGGATTCTTCAGCAGCTCGACAAGCCCTGCCATTTGGGTTGCATCTAATGGTTTTGGCGCAATCCCCTCAGCGGCACGTTCAGCTACGTGCTTACGGTATTCTTCTAGCACGACGGTTCTCCTCGCTCTCATTGTCATAATGCGGCAGGCGTTTCTCTTCACGCTCCTGTGAGACAGCAGTTTGTAGGGTAAATCCGCGAACCGCGTCGGGCAGCATAGCAGGATTTTCAGGGGGTGTTAATCTGTTTACAAAAAAGCAACATTAAATACTTGCTGAATCGTTAAGGACGGAATAAAGCAGGCGGGAGAAGGTTTTAACGACAGAGAATCCTCGCCCACTGGAATGAAAAACGGCCCCGCAGGGCCGTTTCGTTACGCAGCTGTTACGCCGAACCTAACAACGAACGCACGTTACTGTTGGAATACTTTTCCGGAGTGACGGTTTGATCAACCAGTTTATCCAGCACGTATTTTTGCACCGTTGAACGGTTGTTCACCTGCTCGTTATGACCGACGCTTGCCAGTTGCCCGCGACCGTTATAGTTGAGCGTGGTGGTGTTCTCTTCATCGTTTTCCACCAGATGGTAGAAGTAGTTTTGCGACGACTTCATTTTGTTCAGCGCCAGCGGAATCGACGGGTCGATAGCCTCATGCCAGGCGGCGCTTAGATGGCTGCGCGTCGTCTGTTTTATGGTTTTTGAGCCGTCATCGCGCGCCTGCTCTTCGGAAGACTGCGAAGCGGTATAAGCGAAGCGATCTTTCTCTTCTTCATGCAACGGATTAGGTGATTTCTCGGTTTGCACGAGCGACAGCGAAAAATCATTCAGCCCGCTTAATTGCGAAACACCGCTCGTATCAAGAGTGAGATTTTGGCCTGGAGCGACTTTAGCGCTTTCCGCATCGCGAGTGGTGTTGAGCGCGCGGAAGACGGATTTCATCGCTTCCATCTGACCACGATCGCCATTACCGGCAATACGCGCTTTATCGAATTTATCGTCATACGCTTTCAGTGCCAGCTGCTGTTGGCCGTAGCTCCCGGAGAGCGCAGGTTTGGACATATCGCTGCTCATCTTCAGCGAGTAGTCGCCATCCTGGTAGGCAACGGAGCGCGCTTTGTCATCGGCATGGAAATTAAGCGACTGCAGCGAATCATCGCCATTGCGGATATCCGTTTTCAGATCGACGGATTTCAACCGATTACTATCAAAGTTGGTCAAACCGGCGATATCCAGTTTCGGCGGTTGCTGCCCCAGACCGCTGAGCGCTTTGCTTAACGCATTGCCGAGGTTCGCCACTGCCGCCGCATCATCATCATTTAGCGCGTCGCCCTCCGTTTTCACCTCAACCGCGATGCCATTGTCCTGCTGGGTCATCGTCAGGTGAACGGTCGAGCCGGATTTGGTGGCAATGCTGAGCGTCACCGCAGATTTATTCGCTCCGGCACTGGCACCCAATTCAGCGCTCACCCCGGTCAGTGCCTGCGTGAAATCGCCACGGTTCTCTTTCAGGTTGTCAAGCAGCGCGCTGCCAAGGCCAGCCATTGAGGAAACCGAAGCACCGCCCAGGGCCGATTGCATCAGCCCTTCGATAATAGGGTTGGACTGCTGTGCGACATTGGTGCTCATTTTTTTCGGTGACAGGCTATAAACCGCCGAAATCTCTGAAGTCTGGCTACCGAACATCACTTTCGCCGAGGTGTTATTGTTGGCGACGGCGTTATTGCTGTTGGCGGCACGAGCAGCAGCGCCAACCTGTGTTGTCGCGCTCACGCGCGTCACAGAAGGCAGCTGTAAGGCAAAACTAAGTCCGCGGATCATGACGATGAAACTCCCTCTCTCACCGATAGTGGTAGTCATCTAACATCGGCAGTTTTTGCACAATCTTTATACTTTGCGGATGAAATCTCTAAATTCATCACGAAACGCAATAAAAAAAGCGAGCCAGTTATCTGACTCGCCTATTTTAGGCTACCCATGCATTCCCCATGCGGAATGCAAAGACGGCTTACATAATGTTAGCGACTGATTTCGCCAGTTGGGCTTCGAGAGCCGGTTTGGCTTCTTCGAATTTCAGGTTCACTTTGTTCGCGTTAGACACAACACGCGTCTGGTATTTCGCGCGGTTGCCTTCTTCGGTGCTGGTTTGCAGCTTGATACCGGAAGTGCCCTGACGCAGCGCCGCACCTTCGTAACCACTTTTCAGGTATCTCTGGGTTGCACGCAGATCCAGTTTGTCTACTTTCAGCACGCTGGCCGGGCTCCGGCTCCAGTCAACGGAAAAGAGGCAAAAAAAAGCAGCCCGCAGGCTGCCTTATCGTAAACTGGCGAAACTTACTTTTTCTTCGCTTTCGGGTTCGGCAGGTCGGTAATGCTACCTTCGAACACTTCAGCCGCCAGACCGACGGATTCATGCAGCGTCGGGTGCGCGTGAATGGTCAGCGCGATATCTTCTGCATCGCAGCCCATTTCGATAGCCAGACCGATTTCACCCAGCAGCTCGCCGCCGTTGGTGCCAACAATCGCGCCACCGATAACACGGTGCGTCTCTTTGTCGAAAATCAGTTTGGTCATACCGTCAGCGCAGTCAGAAGCGATAGCACGGCCAGAAGCAGCCCACGGGAAGGTGGCGGTTTCGTAGCTGATGCCTTTCTCTTTCGCTTCTTTCTCGGTCAGACCCACCCATGCAACTTCCGGCTCGGTGTAGGCGATAGACGGGATAACTTTCGGATCGAAGTAGTGTTTCTTACCGGCGATAACTTCAGCGGCTACGTGGCCTTCATGCACGCCTTTGTGCGCCAGCATCGGCTGACCGACGATATCGCCGATAGCGAAGATGTGCGGCACGTTGGTGCGCAGCTGTTTATCAACACGGATAAAGCCACGGTCGTCCACTTCCACGCCTGCTTTGCCAGCGTCGAGGTTTTTACCGTTCGGCACACGGCCGATAGCCACCAGCACGGCGTCATAACGCTGCGCTTCAGCAGGGGCTTTTTTGCCTTCCATGGAAACGTAAATGCCGTCTTCTTTCGCTTCAACGGCGGTCACTTTGGTTTCCAGCATCAGATTGAATTTCTTACCGATGCGTTTGGTGAAGACTTTCACGATGTCTTTGTCAGCAGCCGGGATAACCTGGTCGAACATTTCAACCACATCAATCTCTGAACCCAGCGCATGGTACACAGTACCCATTTCCAGACCGATGATACCGCCCCCCATAACCAGCAGGCGTTTTGGTACAGATTTCAGCTCCAGAGCGTCGGTAGAATCCCATACGCGCGGATCTTCATGCGGAATGAACGGCAGCTGGATCGGACGGGAACCCGCCGCGATGATAGCGTTGTCGAAGTTGATTACGGTTTTGCCGTTTTCGCCTTCCACTTCCAGGGTGTTCGCCCCGGTGAATTTACCCAGACCGTTAACCACTTTCACTTTACGGCCTTTGGCCATACCCGCCAGACCGCCGGTCAGCTGAGTGATAACTTTCTCTTTCCAGGTACGAATCTTGTCGATATCGGTTTTCGGTTCGCCGAAGACGATACCGTGTTCAGCCAGCGCTTTGGCTTCTTCGATAACTTTTGCAACGTGCAGCAGCGCTTTAGAAGGGATACAACCCACGTTCAGACAAACACCGCCGAGAGTGTTGTAACGTTCAACGATGACGGTTTCCAGACCTAAATCAGCGCAACGGAAGGCAGCAGAGTAACCTGCCGGGCCTGCCCCAAGTACCACGACCTGAGTTTTGATTTCAGTACTCATCATGACCTCTTATTGATTTCCGGC
>Ga0058693_1000196_pt1 | contig 25542 bp, 27 predicted proteins | sample AgamicOrMarz_FD_55217 | JGI IMG/M metagenome (GOLD analysis project Ga0058693, IMG submission 55217) | Agave microbial communities from Guanajuato, Mexico - Or.Ma.rz | ecosystem: Host-associated > Plants > Phyllosphere > Phylloplane/Leaf | place: Guanajuato, Mexico | collected 2012-06-04 | reverse complement strand
CAAACAATAAGCTCTCTCCTTAATCACGTACGCGCGGGCAGTGACCTTCAACTTTGCCTACGAAGAATCCTGCCCGCATCGTTCTCTATTTTCCTTTAAAGNTGCTTTTTAAAAAGNCGTTCAAGAGAACGTTTGCCTCTTTCATCTTCGTCAACCCATTTTTACAATAGCTGTAAAAAATAGAACCGCCCACTTGTATTGATGAATGACCTTTTANAATATATACAATACTAGACTGCTGAATACCATTTTAACATATCGCCAAAAGCAAATAGAAGCAATTTAGAATGTTGAATTCAATAATTATTTTACCATACTAAAAAACGGCTGCTTGATTGAAAGCGGCCGCTGCTGGAGCTGATAGATTTTATAGAAATTAATGAGGGAAAGATATTCATCTTTTGATTGAACGCGAATACCTTTCTTTAATTGTTCATGCTGATAGCTCTCAAGCCTTTTGATGTCAATTTGAAAAAACGATTGTATAATGTGCTGCGACGAAGCTGGTTTGCCTTCAAATGCTGAGAGAATACCGTTAACAGAAAGCCCTACATAACCGTTCTCTTTTAAAATAGGTGAAATATCGTCTATGCTTGTTCTAAAAACTAGCTCTTGATCCGTTTCTTTAAGCAGTCGCCAATTTTTATATTTTTTCATTAATTGTTTTTTCGTCATAGAAGGGCTTTTGATCATCTCTTGACTTACGACTCCATCCACGTACACGCGCTCAAGAAATAATGTCATCGGCTCCTTTTCATTCGCATCTGCACGGTATGGCATTATACAAAGCACAATACTTACTAGCATTAAAAAAGCTGCTTGATGAATGACTTTCTTCACTCACCTTCACCTCACACGTTAATCATACTCTTTTTAGTATTATCTAAAAAGGTTTTGTGAAAATCTACACTAATAGTTTGACCTACTTATTTTCTTTTATCCTCTTATTTTATGAAGCAAATCCCTTTTACGATATTATGTTAAGAAAACATGGAGTATTTGTTACATTTGCACACTATTTGTAAAATTTTCTCTTGAACGTTTTAATTAAATTTTCGCAGGGTATGTACATAGTGGAAGTAATTGTAAGGACTTCTATTATCTATTTTCATAAAAAAGGGAGCTGAAGTAATGAGAATGAATAAACGTGTAGTCGGAACTTTTTTTTCAGAGAAAGAAGCTTTAGATGTTATCCATAATTTAAAGCGTCAAGGTTATCGAGAAACAGACATTATGGTTATTTCTAACAGTAAAAGCAATACATTTCAAATAGGTCACGATACAAATGTAATTATTGAAGCTGGTTCACCTGCCGTAAGTTCATTAGCTGGCGTCATGATGGATAACTTTTTTACCATGATGACAGGCGGCATGGGGCTCAAACAAGGAAACGGCTTGAAATCAAAATTAATCCGCATGGGCATACCAGACTTCTCAGCCGTGCAGTGCGAGACAGATGTAGCTGCTGGTAAAATTCTAATCTTGATAGATGCCGTAAGCTCTGAACAAACTCCAGCGTACGGAACCTATACGGAACACAACGAGCATAGAGCCGTCCAACTACGTGAAGAAAAATTAGATGTCTTAAAAGAACGCGTCCAAGTCGGTGAAGTAAAACTCCACAAAAAAGTAATAGAGGAAGAAAGAACTGTACACGTTCCTGTTACGAGAGAAGAGTTTTATATTGAACGNCGCCCTGTANTTGACGGAGACTATAACGCTGGGCCACTTACAGAAGATGAAATTATTCGTGTTCCAATCATGGAAGAACGAGTNGAAATAACCAAAAGACCAGTTATTGTTGAAGAAGTAATTATAGGAAAAAAACTTATTCAAGAAACAAAAGAATGGACTGAAACAATTAAGAAAGAAGAAGCAAGCGTAGAACCTGATGGACTCGCGAGCCCTGAAGTATACGAAAATATGATGAACTATACAGACCATACTTACGCTCAAGTTTCTGCAGCTCTAGCAAGCGACGTGGAAGCTGAATACGAAAATAGTCAGACAACTAACAACGAGAAGCCAAACACACAAGCTAATGAGACAAGCTCTTCTGCAAAAAATGTAAAAAATACAAAGAGTGTCGCTACGGCACCAGCAGATACGAAAAAAAGAGAAGGTCGCCTCAAACAAAATGAAACTAACGCTCAAAAGGAAGAAGCGGAATCCAAAACAACAAACAAATCTGCTTCTAACAAGAAAAATTAATAGTTACATGTTCGAGGAATAGCTGCCTGGCTTCAATGGCAGCTTTTTTATATGTCTTCTCATCAAAAAAACAGCCGTCCTTCACAGACAGCTGCTTCTTCATTTAACGATGTTTATGATTGACATTCTCATCGACTGATTCAAATAGACCATTGAAATTAGTTTGAATCGTATTTCGGTCTTTTCCATTTCGAATATCGTCATCAAGAGAACGAGCGTTCATAAATACATCATGATCTACTTTTACTTGAACATTGTAGTCCTTTGCAATAGGCTTTACTTTATCGAGCACGTTTTGTTTTAAACGGCCGTTATTTATGTCTTTGGCCGGATCCACAGCAACTAATAGCTGATCTCCACGGACAACGGCGCGACTATTTTCTACACCTTTAACGCTTGCAGCCCGATCAGCCACTTTTTCCGTAAAGTCTCTTGGATAATCTTCACCATAATACATATTAGCAACGCCATTTGTACGATCATTTGTATTATTGATGTTTCCATAAGGGTTTGTCGGATTGTCAAAACGTCCATCACTTACGTTTAACGGATAATTAGGTGTTCCATTCCCATCTAAAACTTCAGTCATTGGACCTTTCGGATTATCTACGCGATGTTCATTCGCTTTTTCATTTGTATGATACCCAACAGGCTGTGTCGTATCTGTATAGCGCTGTTCCATACCTTGGTCTTTGTTATTGCAAGCGCCAAGTCCCATCATACATGCAAAAGCTAAAGAAGTTGCTACATACCTATTCAACATAATCGCCCCCTAATTTAAGCTCTATTTACTCTGAGCTTACTATTAGGATTAAAAGACGAGCCGTTTCTTATTCGATGAAGTGTTTATAAACTCTTTACATGTCATGTAGGTTTTGTAAGTGCTGGTAAATCACTCGATAAAAATGTGTACGCTGTGACCATTCTTCGACTGATTGCTGCATTAACCTTTGGCGATTTGCCCATGATAAAGCAGAGGCATTTATATTCCAGTTTCTCATCAGCATCGATGGAAATAGTAAAGAAGCAAGAAAAAAACGCTGCTTGCTTAATTCTTTTATTTTCGAGTGTTGAAGTAGTTCTTTCATCGACCACTGGACGTAAGGCAAAAAGCGCTGGACAAGCTGAACATAGTCATAAAGAGCAGGAGCTTTAGCCGATAAGTCAAAATCAATCATAACAATACCCAAGTGGTTTGTTTTCAAGAAATTATGTGAAGCAACGTCACCGTGAATAATGGAACAGTTCAACCCACTATCTTTGAAACGTTCCATTAAGACTAAAGCTTTTTCTCCCCAAGTCACAATGTCTTTATATACATGAAATTGATTAAATTCCCTAAATATATGTGAGGTTTCTCGAAAAGAGGAAAGCCGCTTTTTCCATTTTAAAATAAGATCATACTCAGAAAGCTTTGTATACGCGGCTATTTTCTTTTTATGAACTTCTCCATGATAGCGGATCAATGCTTGTAATACTTCTTCGCGATCCTGAAAACTTTCATACGTTACCTCTTTTACTTGCTTAACAAAAGGCATCATCGCCCAATACAAATGACGGTCCTTTATATAAAGTTCACCTTCTGGGTAAGCTTCGAAATTAACAGCGTACCCTTGTTGAATCTGAGATAAAAAATGATAAACATGTTCAATTTTACTTTTGTCTCTGTATGCTTTTATTACTTTTTTTCCTTTATTCGTATCCGCTATGATGACATGAGGCTTTTTCATACGGTAGGTCTCAACGTGAATATCTCTTTTTTTCAAATAGAGAAAGAGACGATTTAAATTAAAATCGTCTCGTGTATAATAATCAATCTTCATCTTCGTCGTACTCATCATATTCTGGAATACTAAATGCATTTGGGTCCAACGCAGGATACGGAGGTACACCAATCATGCCATATGGGGCTGGATAGGGTGCCCTTGGGTCCTGAAAGCCATAAGGTACCTGCTGTTGGTACTGTGGATAAGGCTGCTGTGGTGCATAGTCGTCAGGTCTTGGTTCACCGCATCCGCAGTCTCCTTGCTGCTGTGGCGCATATTGCTGCCCATAATGGTAAGGNGCGTTTCCAAAACCATCGGAAGAACTTTCATAATGGCCACCTGTCATAGCTCCTTGTACTTGTGGATACATNGGNGCTTGATGATAGGCCGGATAAACGGGCTGCTGATATCCCCATGGAGGCGGACAAGGAGAACATTGTACCGGTCCATAGCAGCTGTGTGGCANCATTGGATACATTGGCATCGGTGCCATGTGAGCGCCCATNGCATGTTCTTCAAACGATTCGTTTTCATAACCGTGATGATACATTGGAGCCTGTTGATACATTGGCATTGGATATGGCTGCGGTGCATACATTGGCGGATGACACGGCATATAATTAAATCCGCAGCCTGGCATCACAGGCGATATCGGCATGATTGGGTAACATGGCATTTGAGGAGGCATTTCTATACTCTCCATCTCAGGACTTTCTGGCGATTCATGCTTAGGCAGTTCTTTTGGTGCTTCTTTTTTTGGAGCCTGCATCGCCATATTAACGGTGTAATAATTGTTAATATCAATCTCAGGTGCAATTGGCTTTAATTTAGGAAGCTTTGGCGCAACTGGCATTTCTTTTTTAGGCTGCGCAATTGGTGCTTCTTTTTTAGGCTGTGCGACCGGTGCTTCTTTCTTTGGCTGCGCAATCGGCGCTTCCTTTTTCGGTTGAGCAATCGGTGCTTCTTTCTTTGGCTGCGCAATTGGTGCTTCTTTTATCGGTTGCATAAACGGTGTTTGAGCAGGCTGATTAGCTGACTTTTTCTCATCCGGACTTTCATCAATTTCCGTTACTGGATAAGCTTTTGTGGATTGGTCACTATAAGGGTGTTGAACTTTAGGCATTTCTTTTATACCAGGTGAAGGAGCTCCTTCTTTTTGAACAGGCACTCCGCTTGTCGGCACTTTAATTTTCATTCCAGGCATGATCATGTCTGGATTGCTTAATTGAGAATTCGCTTTTTTTAACTCTTCAAAATTAACCCCATACTTTTCAGCGATTTTCCAAAGGGTATCCCCTTTTTGAACGATATGGATTTTCAACGTCATTCCCCTCCCGAGTAGAGTCTCTGCCATCTATATGTGCAAAATCAAAGTAAGTTCTGTTTGTTCATCACAAGATATGCCTTGAACTATTTTTTTATTCATTTTGCCCACAGTTTGGTTCAAGTTTTTATGATAAAGAAAAAAAGACTTATCAACACAAACAATATGTCAATAAGTCTTCTTTTAGACCTTCTCTTTTTAATTGTCTTAAAAATCTTTATGCTCGTTCTAACATATTCGTTAGCGCTTTGATCGCCCCTTGTGCTGTATGTTTATCCACCTTGATTTGATTCACTTCTGTTCCTTCTTCGATGCTTTCTAAAGCCCACAGCAAGTGAGGCAAATCAATTCGGTTCATCGTCAAACAAGGACACATATAGGGATTAAGCGAAACAATTTCTTTATCCGGATGACTGTTGATAATCCGTTTCACTAAGTTCATTTCCGTGCCAATGGCCCATTTAGAGCCTGAAGGAGCTTTTTCAATTGTATCAATAATATATTTTGTAGAACCTGCATAATCTGATTTTTGCACCACTTCATAAGAACACTCCGGATGAACAATAATATTCATCTCAGGCTGCTTCTCGCGTAAATAATCAATATTTTTAACCGTGAAATTTTCGTGCACAGAACAGTGACCTTTCCACAGAATCACCTTGATGTTGTTTATATCCCCTTCATATTCAAGCATTTCTTCAATAGGATTCCAAATGGCCATTTCATCTAGTCCAACACCTAAATCATAAGCAGTGTTTCTGCCTAAATGCTGATCTGGCAAAAAGAGAATGCGCTCTTTTTTAGAAAATGCCCACTCCACCATATTTTTTGCATTTGAAGATGTTACTGTTGCCCCATCATGTTCGCCTACAAAAGATTTAATTGCAGCTGTAGAGTTCACATACGTAAGCGGAATAATCGTATCTCCGAAAAGATCCTGTAAGACAGGCCATGCCTTTTCTGTTTGCTGAATAGTAGCCATATCAGCCATTGAACAGCCAGCTCGCATATCGGGTAAAATGACTTTTTGATTTTCAGCTGTTAAAATATCAGCTGTTTCTGCCATGAAGTGAACGCCGCAAAACACAATATGCTCAGCTTCTCTATTTTCAGCTGCTATTTGAGCCAGCTGTAAGGAGTCTCCTACCGCATCTGCAAACTCGTACACTTCGTCTTTTTGATAATGATGGCCGAGCAGAAACAATTTGCTTCCGAGCTTTTTCTTAATTTCTAGTACTCTTCTTTTCATTTCATTTTCTGTGAGCTGCGTATATTTAGCGGGCAGCGTTTGCTGCTGAAGCGTTTGTAATAAACTCATCATTTTCTGTTCCCCTTTCTGTTAATAAGTCCAAGCTGATATCGATAGACCCTGCTGAATGCGTTAAAGCTCCAAGTGAAATATAGTCCACTCCGCTGTCTCTAAAAGAATGGAGCGTGCCAAGCGTGATTCCACCGGATGCTTCTGTGACAATATGAGCGGGAACCAGTGGTATCCAATCTTTAATGACTTCTGGAGAACAGTTATCGAACATAATGACATCTGCTCCTGCCTCTATTGCTTCTAGCAATTGACTTTTGTTTTCAATTTCTACTTCCACCTTAACCATATGTCCAACCTGCTCTCTTACTCTCACAACAGCGTCTAGAATAGATCCTGCATGTGCAATATGGTTATCTTTTAACATGACGCCATCGTACAATCCAAAACGATGATTATAACCTCCTCCAGCACGAACGGCATACTTCTCTAACATTCGCATACCAGGCGTTGTTTTTCGCGTGTCACATATGCGCGTATGTGAGCTGCCAAGCAGCGCTACGGCTTTGTGCGTCATCGTGGCAATGCCACTCATTCTTTGAAGTAAGTTTAAGATTACCCGTTCACCGGTCAAAATAGATCGCACGGATCCTGAAACGGTAGCTATTTTATCTCCAGGCTTAAGAACATCTCCATCTTTTTTCTCGAAATTCACTTTCACGTTAGGGTCTATTAAATGAAATCCTTCTTTAATCAATTCCACTCCTGCGATAATACCTGATTGCTTTGCCGTGAACACAGCCTTCCCTTGGTCAGACGGAGAAAAAATAGCTTCACAGGTTATATCTCCATCTCCAATGTCTTCTATAAAAAAAGACTGCAATAGTTTTTGTAATTTCAACGTGTTCATTGTGCTACCTTCACCTTTCTTTTTAAATTTCCTTGCTTATAAAATCAATGATTGTTTTGTTGAAGTAGCAGACTGCTTAATAATTCGCTTATGCTCCCATTCTTGCTTTTCATGCGGAAAGTCACTTCGGTAATGACCTCCTCTACTTTCTTTTCTTGCAAGAGAGGACTCGGCAATAAGCAGACCCGCAGTTAGCATATTACAGATGGTCGCAGCTTCCCTCGAATATATAACTTCTTGATCAAGAGGTATTCCATCCAGATAATTTGTGAATTCATGCACAATAGTAGCCAATTCGTTTTCATGACGAATGATTCCTACACAATCCATCATCTTATGCTGAATTTGTTTTGTGGCAGGCAGTATTTTAGGCATGCCTTTATACACGTAACGGACGGGGGGATAACGAGATATCGTTCTCGCTTTATGTAAAATATGACGCCCTGTCCGTTTTCCAAATACAAGACACTCTAACAATGAATTGCTTGCTAGACGATTTGCTCCATGAACGCCTGTAAAAGAAACTTCCCCCACGGCATACAATCCTTCAACGCTTGTTTGTCCGTAACCATCTACTTCAATTCCACCCATTAAAAAATGTGCGCCGGGAGTAACAGGTATTCGTTTTTTGTCCAGTTGAATTTTATACTTCCGACACAGTGCCGTAATCGTAGGAAATTTTTGTTGGAAATGAGCCACTTTTTCAATGTCTAAAAATACGGATCTTCCTTTTTTCATTTCATTAAAAATTGTCCTTGCTACAACATCTCGCGGTGCTAAATCCTTAAAGGGATGAACGCCTTCCATTATGCGTTCATTCCATTCATTTACCAGTACGCCACCTTCGCCTCGAACCGCTTCGGATACTAGACCTTTCGCTTCCTTTTGATACAAAAGCGTCGGATGAAACTGAACAAATTCTAAGTCCGCTAATTTTGCTCCAGCCCTGTACGCAAGCGCTAGCCCATCTCCTGTCGCAAGCGGCTGGTTAGATGTATGCTTGTACAAAGCGCCGATTCCTCCGGTAGCAATAACCGTTTGACGAGCATGATATATAGTAATTTTGTTGTTTTCACCTTGTCCGATAGCACCTCTGCACGTTCCATCTACAGTTATTAAATGCTGAATCATTTCGTTTTCAATGACTGTAATATATGGCAGTACTTCTTTTTTCAAAAAAGCGAACAGTGCTTGTCCTGTTGCATCCCCACCTGCATGCAGAATACGATTCGTACGATGGGCTCCTTCTTTTCCAAAATGCAGCGTACCATCTGGATTTTTATCAAACTTCATTCCTTTATGAATCAATTCATTTACTACAGCCGCACCTTCTTCCACTAAAGTGCGTACCGCTTGTTCATTGCAATGCTTATTGCCCGCAACCAACGTATCATAGAGATGTTCACTCCAGTGATCGCTGCTTCCAATAGCAGCTGCTACTCCGCCTTGAGCAAGAACTGAGTTATTGCGGTCAAGTTTCCCTTTCGTTACCATTACAACTCTGTTATGACGACACAGTTCATAAGCTGCAGAAAACGCTGCTAATCCGCTTCCAATAATTAAAACATCCGTCTCTAACATTTTACACCTCTTTATTTACATGTGTCTTGACACCTATATTTACATATTATTAAATGAAAGACAAGAAGTTTTTTTATCGGAGGGAGAAAATGATTTATCTGGACTATGCAGCAACAACGCCAATGAGACAAGAAGCAATTGAGGTATATACTGAAGCGGCAACAAGCTATTATGGAAACTCCAGCAGTCTTCACACACTTGGAACACAAGCAGAAAATTTACTTACGCTATGCAGAAAAAAATTAAGCCTGTTAGTAAATTGTCGAGAGGATGATCTTTTTTTTACAAGCGGGGGAACAGAAGCTAATTACTTAGCTATTCATTCTCTTTTAAAAGGAAAAAATGATGAAAGAAAACATATAGTGACAACGAAGCTTGAACATTCTTCAGTCCTTCATACGTTGCAGCAGCTTGAAAAAGAAGGATTTTCCCTATCTTACGTACCTGTAGATCAAAACGGAGTTGTGTCTGTAGACGACTTAAAGAAGACTATTCGACCTGACACTGTGCTAGTAGCCATTCAGCATATCAATCATGAGCTCGGTACAATTCAGCCAGTTGAGGATATTGGCCATTTTTTATCTAAAAAAGAAATTCTCTTTCACTGTGATTGTGTTCAATCTTTCGGTAAGCTTCCTATTGATGTTAAAAAGCTGAAAGCTGATAGCATCTCAGTCTCTAGTCATAAAATTTACGGACCAAAAGGTGTAGGAATGGTATACATGAATTCAAGTTCTTCTTGGAAGCCTATTTACCATAAAGCAACTCATGAAAAAGGCTTTCGCCCTGGGACTGTAAATACAGCGGGCATTGCTGCCTTTACTGCAGCAGCTGAATGCGCATATGCAGAAATGAAGACCGCCCGAAGCCATTATGAGCGCTTAAAATCGTACTTACTGGAAAACCTAGAGCCTCTTGCTCCTTTTATAGAAGTAGAAGGCCTTGGGAACTCTCATTTTCCTGGAATTATTGGACTGACGTTTTCAAACATACAGGGTCAATATGTTATGTTACAATGTAATCGTCACGGAATTGCTATATCTACGGGAAGTGCCTGTCATGTAAATCAGCAGGAACCATTAGCTTCTCTACTTGCGATTGGCAAATCGACTGCGAATGCTAAGAACTTTGTACGTATTTCATTCAGTCAACATTCAACGTTTAAGCATATTGATCGACTCATATCCGTTTTTCATTTATTACAGCAAGAATTTATGACAGTGTAAAAGGAGGGATTAAAGGTGCCAGGAACTCAAAAGAAAATTCTTGGAGAAGAAAGAAGAGAACTTATTCTACAATGGTTAAAAACAGAGAATAAACCAATGACAGGCAGTGAGCTTTCGAAACGAACGAACGTTAGCCGCCAAGTCATTGTACAAGATATTTCGCTGCTTAAAGCTAAAAATGAGCCCATTATCGCAACGAGCCAAGGATATATTTACATTCAAAATCCATCTCAAACTACCGTGCATCAGCGAATTATTGCCTGTCAGCATACGCCAGAAGATGCTGAAAAGGAGCTTCTCCTGCTTGTTGACCACGGCGTTCTCGTAAAAGATGTAACCGTTGAACACCCTGTGTATGGTGAATTAACGGCTTCCGTTATGATTCAAACCCGAAAAGAAGTAGAAACGTTTATAAAAAAAATTCAAGAAACAAACGCAACTTATTTATCTCAGCTAACAGATGGGATTCACCTTCATACGATTGAAGCAGATACAATTGAAAAACTGAATGCTGCCTGCTTAGCTCTTGAAGCGGAAGGCTATTTAGTTTCGAATGAATAAAAAGGTGTTATAACAAAAAAATCCCGCTTTAAAGCGGGATTTCTGTTTCAAGTAGTGTATGGGGATAGCTTCCTAAAAGCTCTACGCTACAGCCTAGTGCCTCAAGTTCAGCCATAGCCCCAGGGATTAATACTTCATCCATTTTTTGTTCAATATCAACGATAAAGAAATAGTTTCCAAGCCCTGTTTTCATAGGACGGGATTCAATTTTAGACAGATTTAGCTTACGCCAGGAGAAGGCTGAAAGCACTTGATGAAGCGCTCCTGCCTGATCAGATGGAAGTGTAATCATTAACGTTGTCTTGCACCCGTTTCCAGCTAAAAATGGCACCTCTTGCGCTCCATCTTTATGCAAAATAACAAACCTTGTTGTATTATGATCATAATCATGAATGTTCGGGCAGGCAATATGTAATCCATATTCATGGGCTGCTAACCCATTCGCAATAGCTCCAATATTAAGCTCAGGGTGTTCGCTTACATACTTAGCAGCAAACGCCGTTGATGTCATCTCTTCTACTGCAGTTGACGTACATTCTCCGTGTAAAAATTTATGACACTGCGCAATTGCATGAGGATGAGAATAAATCGTTTCAATGTTTTTCCACTGTTCTGCACGAGATGGATGAACCATTAAATGCTGACGAATTGGAAGCACAATTTCTCCAACAATCGGCAGACGACGTTCATGAATAAGATAATCAAGTGTTAAATTTACAGATCCTTCAAGTGCATTTTCTAACGGTACAATTCCATACTCAATTTCTCCGTTATCCACTGCATCAATGCATGCTGGAATTGTTTTGTATGGAATATGGTCGTGCTGTTTAAATACGCCTTGGACGGCTACATGTGTAAATGTTGCCTTTGGTCCTAAATATCCTACTTTCCCCACAATCATGCCTCTCCTTATCTATATCTGTTTGCCATTATGCCCCTGAACCAAGCACGTCCACTTTATCTACAAACTCTAAGCTTTTCAGTCTTCGCAGCATTTCATTTAATTCAACATTCATGCTTGCTGTATCTAATGAAAGAGTTACGTTGGCACGCCCTTGTAAAGGGATGGTTTGGTGAATCGTTAACACATTGCATCCCGATGATGCAACGGTGCTCAATAAATGTGATAAAGTTCCTGATCGATCTTCAATATGAAAAAATAGTGAAATAATTCGCTGTTTGACAACCGTCTGAAACGGAAAGACCGTGTCGCGGTACTTATAAAAAGCACTGCGACTCAAGTCTACGGCTTGTACAGCATCTGCTACCGATTCAGCTTTTCCCCGTTCAATTAACAGCTTCGCATCCAATGTTTTTTTCATCGCTTCTGGTAATACATCTTCGCGAACTAAATAAAACTGCTTATCGCTCTTATGCAAGTAAAGCCCCTCCCCTTATCCTATGAACAACAATTAGTCAATAAATTCAAATTCATATTCAAACAGCTTTACAATATCGCCATCTTTTGCTCCTCGTTCACGAAGGGCTTCATCGACGCCCATGCCTCGAAGCTGACGCGCAAATCGACGAACGGATTCTTCACGTGAGAAGTCAGTCATCTTGAATAATTTTTCGATTTTTTCACCGCTTAATACGTATGAGCCATCGCTATCACGCGTAATAACAAATTCCACTTCTTTCTTTTCATGCTTGTACAGTACGCGGTGCATAGATAGATCTTCCTCTTCTTGCATTGGGAATTCCGGGGTAGTTTCTACAAGATCAGCTACTGTAAATAACAGTTCGCGGATTCCATCACGCGTTGCTGCAGAAATTGGAAAGACTTTCACTTCGTCTCCTACTTTTTCTTTGAATGCAGCTAGATTCTCTTCAGCTTGCGGGAATATCCATTTTATTTGCTACCACTACTTGCGGACGTTCTGTTAAACGCATATTATATTGACGCAGCTCTTCATTAATGGTTAAGTAATCTTCATATGGATCACGGCCTTCTAAACCTGACATATCGATTACATGGACAATAACGCGGGTACGTTCAATGTGACGTAAAAACTGATGACCTAATCCTACACCTTCATGTGCACCTTCGATTAGCCCTGGTAAATCTGCCATCACAAAACTGCGATTATCTTCTGTTTCAACTACTCCTAAATTCGGATTAATTGTTGTAAAATGATATTCAGCAATTTTTGGCTTTGCAGCAGACGTTACGGATAATAACGTTGACTTTCCAACACTTGGGAAACCAACTAATCCTACATCGGCTAATACTTTTAATTCAAGAATTACATTTCTCTCTTTACCTGGCTCTCCATTTTCTGAAAGCTCCGGTGCTGGATTTGCAGGTGTAGCAAAACGCGTATTCCCACGCCCTCCGCGTCCACCTTTAGCAATCACTGCGCGCTGGCCGTGCTCAACTAAATCAGCAATCGTTTCGTTCGTATCTTCATCTAACACAACCGTACCTGGTGGAACTTTTACAACCATCGGCTCAGCGTTACGTCCGTGCTGTCCTTTTGACATTCCATGTTCACCGCGGCTTGCTTTAAAGTGACGCTTATAGCGGAAATCCATCAGCGTACGTAATCCTTCTTCTACTTCAAAAATGACATCTGCACCGTGACCACCGTCACCACCTGCAGGACCTCCTTTTGGTACGTACTTTTCGCGACGAAAGGCAACCATTCCATTTCCTCCGTCGCCACCTTTTACATATACCTTGACCTGATCTACAAACATTTCTTTTTCACTCCGTTCTATATCTTAGCTCCTGCAATAGCAAAAGCGCTGTTAACTTATTGTGAGCATAAGGCTAAATTCATCTTCAGACATATGCTGTTCAACCAATGCAACTCCTTGAGCGCACTCATAACATTGTAGCTTGTTTTGTAGCTTCTGTATATCTGTTAGTATTCCACTAAAGTCAAAAAAGAAACGAATTCCCTGTTCTTCAATGCATACTGAAATACTCAAATAGTTTTCTGCATGATAATCAACATACTTTTCGAGTGCTTCTGTCAAATAGCAACACCAGTTGTATACGAACTCATCGTATTGTGATAAATCCTTCAATTCTCCGAGCACTTCCACATCTAAGCGAACAGCATGGTTATTCCAATGATAGGTCATAACAAAGCCCGCAAACAGTCGCATATTGATGTTTGTTAACTTGGATTCATGTTTGGATTCATTTACAATTTCTTCAATGATTTCATTCGCTCGATCAAGCCGATTCAACGCTAGATTGCCTTTGATTAATTGCAGCTTATTTAACCAATCATGCCGCGCGTATCTTAATACTTCTACGACATCCCATTCTTTTTCCATCTTAGCACTCCTAACTTTGACTCGAGCATAAGTATTTCACAACGCTGACAAACATCTCGTATCAATCTTCTTAGATATGTTCGATTATAACAAATTCCAATGGGTAATAGGTGAAATATTCTACAAAAAGAAAACTCTAACCTACTTGGGTTAGAGTTTTCTTTTTGTATCTTATGCTTCTTGAGCAACAGGGTATACAGATACTTTTTTACGGTCACGACCGAAACGTTCAAATTTAACGATACCGTCGATTTGAGCGAATAAAGTATCATCTCCACCACGACCTACGTTTGCACCTGGGTAAATTTTAGTACCGCGTTGACGGTATAAAATTGAACCACCAGATACGAATTGGCCATCAGCACGTTTAGCACCAAGACGTTTCGAGATTGAATCACGACCGTTTTTAGTACTACCTACTCCTTTTTTAGAAGCGAAGAATTGAAGGTCTAATCTTACTAACATGACATCCACCTCCTGTTTAGTTGTCGTTAATTTTTATATAATTACTGTAATCTAATTCGATCGTTTTCAGTGAAACAACCATACCTTCTAATAGCAATTGAATCTGTTCCAATGTGAACGAATCCACATCTTTTGGGATCTCACAACGGAGATACCCACCATCTCCACCTTGCTCTAAGTGCGGTTCAACCCCACTTATTGAAAAGATAGCATTAATTGTCCCAAATGAAACTGCAGATGCTCCCGCACAAACAAGATCTTTTCCGTGTTCGGAAAAGTCAGCATGTCCACTCATCGTGAACCCGTCAACTTTCTTATTTGCATCACGAGAAATCGTCACCTTAATCATTTGTTATAATTACGCGTTGATAGCGTCGATTACAACTTTTGTGTAAGGTTGACGGTGACCTTGCTTACGACGATAGTTTTTCTTTGCTTTGTATTTAAATACAGTGATCTTTTTAGCGCGACCTTGTTTTTCAACTTTAGCCGTAACTGTTGCACCTTCTACGAAAGGAACACCAACTTTCACGCTGTCGCCACCTACAAATAATACTTTGTCAAAAGTAACTGTTTCGCCTTGTTCACCAGCAAGTTTTTCAACGTAGATNGCTTGACCAGCCTCTACTTTAATTTGCTTACCACCAGTTTCAATAATTGCGTACATTCTCTGCACCTCCTCTAAAAACTAAGACTCGCCATCACAGGTGTTCAAGTGAACTTAAAACCTGTTCTGAGCGGTTGTAGCACGGGTGCTACAAACCAACATATTAAATCTTACTACAAATCAAAGGTTAGTGTCAATTGGAATTCATGTTTTCTTCTAAAATTTTATATAGAAGCAGAGACCCTTTTTTGGATCTGCTCATTCGACCCCAATTGACGCAAAACAAATGCGTTTGTATAATCATCGCTTGGCGTAAGATATACGGTTTTTTTTACCATTTTCTCTAAAGCGTTGAGAAATCCTTGAGCCTTCATTTCATTTATAACATCACTTCGCGTCTCAATCCAAATAGCCTCTTCTTCCGCGCCGCGATGTTCCCAAATTACACGTTCAATTTGAAAAGCAGCCGTTTTGGAATCAATCATTTTACCGGTTCCTTCACACACTTCACAAGGCATAGTTAATGTTGATCCAATACTATTGCGCACTTTCTTCCGCGTTAATTGCAATATGCCGAGCTCTGTAAAGCCAACTACATTCGTCCGCACTTCATCTTGTTCACATAGCTTTTTCATGTATCTTTCTACTTCTGTCCGATCTTCTTTATGAGGCATATTTATAAAATCAATTAAGATCATGCCGCCTAAGTGACGTAATTGCATCTGTTTGGACAGTTCATACGCAGCTTCCATATTTGTTTGAAGCATTGTCTTTCGAATATTATCTTTTCCTGAAAACTTCCCCGTGTTCACGTCCACGACCGTCATCGCTTCCGTTTCGTCAATAACGATATAGCCTCCGCTTTTGAGCCACACGATTCGCTTTAAAAGCTTCTCTATTTGCCGTTCCACATCGTAAAAAGAGAAAATATTTTCATTTCCTTTATAGTACTCTATTGACGAGTTAGGATAGGTAGTTTGAAGGTGCTGATATAGGTCGAAGTCATCTACTACTATCCCATCAATTCCTTGTTGAAGTGCAGCTTGCACTCTTGTTTCGAGAAAATCTTGTCCTTTGCTGACTAGGGCAGGAGCTTTCATTCCCTGTGTCTGTCGTTCAAGGCGCTCATATTTTTTCTGTAGCTCTTTTATTTTATGTTGGACCGCGGCTTCTGATTTTTCTGCAATCGCTGTTCGAAATAAAAAGCCTTCCATACCTTGCTTTAACCGCTCACCAAGCTGCTTCCACTGTTGTCGTTTTGGCTCAGCTATTTTTTTGGATACAGCCACATAGTTTCCGTGCGGTAAATATACAAGCTCATCAGAAGAAAATTCAATGATACCCGTCAGCTTGGGACCTTTTGTCCCAATGCCTTCTTTTACAACTTGAACCAATACTTTTTCTCCTTCACGAATAAAAGCAGACATCGGCTGCTGATCTTTGTGAGGATTCTCTGACTGCTGATAGGATACAAGTTCATTTCGATGAATAAATCCGTTCATTGATAAACCGATATCGATAAAGGCTGCTTGCATATGCGGCAGTACTTTTACTACTTTACCCCAATATATATCACCAATAATTTGATTCTCGCTTTGTTCTTGTAAATAGATTTTTTCTAGTGCTTTATCGTTTATCACGGCTATACGTTTTGAAGAAGTAGCCGCGTTAATAATACATGCCTTCACATACATTGCCTCACTTTAATCTAAATTCATAGGAAAAAGTTCGGTCAGTGCAACCGAACTTTTTTCATTCTATTCTATGTTACTAGAAATCAGTAAACTGTTACAAGTTCGTCTAGTTGGCTATTTGTTCTTTTTTCTACAAAGTAAGCGTGTAAAAGTTCATTTTCATCAATTTGTACATGCTCGCCTGTTTGAGATGTAGCAATAATCATATGCTTACAACCTCTTTGGAATTTTTGCAGGACTTGATGGAGNGTCTCACTGGTTGATACACTTAGCGTTTTTAAAGCTCCAATTGGATGCTCTTTNCCATGATATCTCTCCAACAAAAAGCGCATGTAGACAAATTGCCTGCTCTTCCATTCCAAATATCCGGATATNATTAAAAATGAAATAACAATCCATAAGTGCAGCTGAAAAGGATGCATAATGACGGCGTANATAATACCGANNGCTAAAAAAAACGTTGATAACCGGAGCGCAAGCTTATGCGCTTCTAAAAATGGTAAAGANCGACTGCAAATTAAAAAAAGCAGCTTCCCTCCGTCCAATGGCCAAATGGGCAAAAGNTTAAACAGTAAAATCACCGTGCATTGAAACATAAATTGCTCATACGTTTCCAAAGACAACACATTTATTTTCATTAATAAGAAAGCAGCTCCAAACATCCAGAGATGCTGAAGAGGTCCACTTATTGTCACAATAAACTCTTCTCGAAATGGACGGTTCCCATGTTCATCTACTTCTGCTACTCCCCCAAAAGGTAAGAGCATAATTCTGCGAATCCGCCAAGAAAAACACTGAGCCGCTACGGCGTGGCCCAGTTCATGAATAATTACAATAATAAATAACAAAAAAAGCTGCTTTACCGTAGCCGTTAAGATACCAATTACGAAAATCCCCCAAAACAATGGATGAATGTGAATTTTCATCAATAACGAAAAAGCACTATTCAAATTGAATCACCTGACTAGGATCCACAAACTTATCGCCTTTTTTAATAGCAAAATAGAATGTTCCAGCATCGCCTTTTTTACTGTTTTCCACAATTCCTACTTCTTTGCCTTTATTCACAAAATCATACATACTAACATTGATTTTTTTGAGCTGTCCATACCAAGTTTCGGTTCCATCGGCATGTTGAATAATAACGGTATTCCCAGTATCATCACGTTTTCCTACATACCTTACGATACCTTCACTCATTGCTTCTACAACCGAATCCACTCCTGTTTGAACCGTCACGCCTTGCTTACTTTGAGCAAATGTTTCCGTTACTTTCCCTGAAGCTGGAGTAGCATATTCTCCGCTTACACTTTGCTCCGTTTTGCTAGACTCTTTATTCGGCAATAGCGTTAACGGCTTCCCAAACTTATCTTCGTACCAGGAGGAAACAGCTGCAAACTGAAATTCTTTATCCATTGTTTGTTGAACCACTACTCTGGCCTGTTCAAAAGTAGGAGAAGCGTTCTTGAACATAATCCCTACAATTAACACTAAGCAGGCTGAAGCTAAAATTTTAAATAAAAAGCGTTCTTTTCGAAATAACGGGTGATATTCCTTTGCTGATGGTGTGTATTCAACCGCAGAATAATCCATCGATCCATATTTTTCTTCTTCACTCATTAAGGACGTATGAAGAGGTTCTTGAGGAAGACGCTTCGTTGTATTTAATTGTTTTCGCTTACGCTCAGCAATTCGTTTACGGATTTCATCAGCACGTCGATTCATGATTCATCATTCTCCTTGTTCTTATCGTATAATCAACTATATGACTTGTCCGTGGAGCTTATGACAGCTTGACTCTACAAAATCAAACAAATAAAAAAAGCTTCCTCTATCGGAAGCTTTTTAAGAACGAACACCAAAGAATCGTTTAATACGTGCAAACATTCCCTTATCTTCTTCATCTAACGATTGAAGAGGAACCGTTTCACCTAGAATACGTCTTGCAATATTACGATATGCAATTGATGCTTTGCTTGATGGGTCCATGACAATTGGTTCACCGTTGTTAGAAGCACGAATAACATTTTCATCGTCAGCAACGATTCCAATTAAATCAACAGCCAGAAGCTGAGAAATTTCTTCCACGTCCAGCATGTCTCCATTTTTCATCATATGACTACGGATTCGGTTAATAACCAGTTTTGGAGACTCGATATCCTCTTGCTCCAATAATCCAATAATACGGTCAGCATCACGAACAGCTGAAACTTCCGGTGTTGTCACAACGAGTGCCTTATCAGCGCCAGCTACGGCATTCTTATAGCCTTGTTCAATACCAGCTGGGCAATCAATAACCACATAGTCATAGTCTTGCTTTAACTGAAGAACTAACTCTCGCATTTGTTCTGGTTGAACAGCTGTTTTGTCACTCGTTTGAGCAGCAGGAAGTAAGTACAAACATTCAAAACGCTTGTCCTTAATCAAGGCTTTTTGCGGTTGGCATCGACCTTCTACCACGTCTACAAGATCATAAATAATACGATTTTCAAGCCCCATTACAACATCCAAGTTGCGTAAGCCGATATCAGTGTCTACTAGACACACGCGCTTTCCAGCTAATGCTAGAGCAGTACCTAAATTGGCTGATGTCGTTGTTTTTCCAACTCCACCTTTACCAGACGTAACAACAATAGCCTCTCCCACTGTCAAATTCTCCTTTCTACCCTGGTCAAATTCGGTCTTAGATGCGGTAAAGTTTGCACGCGATCTATCACCATTTGATCATTATCATCTAAGTATGCACATTCCATTATATTCTCTTCCTTCTCACTGCGCTCTTCTTCTGATCGGGTAATGATATCAGCAATGCGCAGCTGTGAAGGTTTCATTAACGATGCAGCAATAACAGCGTTTTTATTGCCGCGATATCCTGCATGAGCAATCCCTTTTAAAGCACCTAATACAAATAAATTCCCTCCAGCTACAACGGTTCCTCCGGGATTTACGTCTCCGACTAGAAGCAAATCGCCTTCTACATGGAGAACCTGTCCTGAACGAACTACCTTTGTAACAGATACTAATTCACTTTCTTCTCTTACGCGGACTGCATCTTGCTTTAAAATAACGTTACTATCAATTTGTTTAACTACTAAATACTGATTTTCTTCTATGAGCGCCTTCAATTCGGTTTCCTGCTCTGTAGTTAAATAACGATTTCCGATTTTGACATACACTGTGACGATCTGATCGGCATCGCCATGCTTATTTGTCAAAAGCTTCGTCTTAAGTTCCGTCAAAAGCTCTGCAAATGAACATGTATCATTGAGATGCAACGTTAATCCATCTTTTGTTCCTTTAATTGTCACATTTTGTTGCTTTTGTTTATTCAAGACGCTCACCTCAACGAATATATAATTTCGACAGAGACTTACTCAATTCCTTTTTTTCGTTTCTTCAATCAGCATTTTTATCNNATCANGAACGAGAAGCGTAATATATGTTCCGATCAGCGTTCATCGATAAATTTAGCNAAATATTGAAAACATCTTTGAAGCGGAAATGCAAAAATGAGTGCAAATATGGCATTTAAAATGATGGTTGCGTAAAATCGCTCTTGCAAGAAGCGACCAATGGTCATATCAGATATATTAATAATGCTATTAATTCCATATACATAAAACTCAATAATGGCTACAGCTAATAGCGACATGCAGATTACGATAAGCGTATTTTGCTGAAAAATCTTCATTAGTTTTGATACGATATAGCATACGGCCGGTAATCCAAGCGCGTATACTCCCAAGACATCCGTAAAGGCAATATCGTACATGAATCCAAGGATTACCCCATATAGCATCGCTTGCTTTGGGTGATAATACACTGACATAAAAGCCAGTACCACTACAACAAAGTGAGGCGATAGAATCCAGTCTCGCCATGGTGATGCCATGGCGACAAAATTAACAAAGATACTTTCAAACATAAAAACGACAAGCACGAGAATAGGAAGGACAAACCGCTTCATCAGTTAGCCTCCTCCGCCCCTAAATCGTCTTCAGCAGCGGGCGCACTTCTTTTAGCTACAACTACGTTATCTANGTCATACAAGTCAGCAGCAGGTTTGATATAAGCTTTTTTCGTTAATCCATATTCATCAGGCTCAATTTTTGTGATAACGCCAATTGGAAGATTGCTAGGGAAAATGCCGTCTTCTTGTCCTAGACCGGACGTTACTACTTTTTGCTTTTCTTTAATATCAGCATCAAATGGAATACGACGCATAACAAGCGCCTGTTCTTTATCATCATAGCCTTCAATTAAACCAAACACTTCTTTTTTAGCCTGAATTTTAGCAGATACACGGTTTGTACGATCTGATGAACTAATTAACTGCACAGTAGATGTGAACTTAGATGCATGCTTCACTTTACCAATCAGCCCTTCAGGAGTCATAACAGCCATATTTTCCTGCACATTATGAACCGTCCCTTTATCAATGGCAATTACCTCATGCCAACGGTCTGGATTACGAGCAATAACTGTTGCTTCGATTGGGTTGTATTGACTTAAATCCGTTTTTTTGTCGAGCTGTGCTCTTAATTTTTTATTTTCTTGCTGCAAAGCGTTGGCTTTCGTTTCTAATTGCATGCGTTCGTCTAAACGGGCTTTTAATACCTCGTTTTCTTCGTATGTACGCTTTAAGTCACCTACATTCTGAAAGAAACCCGCTACAAATTGTGCGGGTTCATTAAAGGTAGCCTGAACAAGACCAACCGTATCTTTGACAAACTGTTCAGGCCACGTTACATTTTTACGACCATTTAACGAAAAACCAATCAATGCCACTAATACAATAATACTGACTAATAAAATAACTAAACGTTTATTTAAGAAAAATTGTGGCACGATCTACACCTCTTAATATTTAGCGATATGAATCGCTTGTACGATTTTTAAATAAATCAATGTGTTCTAACGCTTTACCAGTTCCAATTGCAACACAGTCAAGCGGATCTTCTGCGATGACAACCGGCATATTTGTTTCTTCACTAATAACTTTATCTAAATTACGTAGCAATGCGCCACCGCCTGTTAATACAATACCGCGATCCATAATATCTGCCGCAAGTTCAGGTGGTGTTTTTTCTAATGTACTTTTTACTGAATCTACAATAGAAGCCACTGTATCTTTTAGCGCTTCTGCAATTTCTTCTGCTGAAATTTCGATTGTTTTCGGTAGACCTGTTAGTAAGTCACGTCCGCGAATTTCCATGTTTTCAATACCTTCTGGAATTCCGGCAGAACCGACTTCTACTTTTAATGCTTCTGACGTACGCTCACCGATCATTAAATTGTAATTCTTGCGAATATATTGAATAATCGCTTCATCCATCTCGTCCCCAGCGATACGGATTGACTGACATGTTACGATTCCTCCTAAAGAAATAATCGCAACTTCTGTTGTTCCTCCGCCAATNTCTACTACCATACTTCCCGTTGGCTCCCANACCGGTAGATTGGCGCCGATTGCTGCAGCAAACGGTTCTTCAATTGTATACGCATCACGCGCGCCAGCCTGACGAGTCGCATCAATAACGGCACGTTTCTCAACAGCTGTAATGCCAGAAGGTACACAAACCATTACATACGGCTTACCCGCAAACAAACTTTTTGTTTTTTGAGCTTGATTGATGTAATATTTCATCATCGTCGCAGTTGTTTCGTAATCTGCAATAACTCCATCTTTCATTGGACGAAGGGCTACTACGTTCCCAGGTGTACGNCCAATCATATTTTTTGCATCGTTACCTACCGCAACGATTTGTTTTGTATCAGTTTGCAAAGCCACAACAGACGGCTCACGCACAACAATTCCTTTTCCTTTTACATAAACGAGCGTATTTGCAGTACCCAAATCTATTCCAAGGTCTCTAGTACCGATTCCAAACATGTGTCTCTTCCTTTCTCTTACCAAAATGCAAAGGTAAAAATTCCATAATTCAATTTCTTCATTTCATAAGTAACATTTTTTATTTTCTATACTTTTTTCATAGATGTCAACGCCAAATATTGTATGATAAAAAGTCATACTTTGTCTATTAATAACGAATGATTGTAAAGAACTTGTCATTTAAAATCATGACTACTATTATAACCCAAGGATTTTAAAAAGCATAGCCTTACATGTATCCTTTTTCTTTTAAACTAATATATTTTCGATCTCCGATAATTAAATGATCTAACAATTCAATTCCTATGATAAATCCGCACTCTTTTAAGCGCTTCGTTACCTCTATATCTTCTCTGCTGGGAGTAGGGTCGCCGGAGGGATGATTATGAATACAAATAAGGGATGCAGCTGAACGACGAAAGGCTTCTTTAAATACTTCTCTTGGATGGACAATAGATGAATTGAGGCTTCCGATAAAAATGGTTTGCTTGTGGAGAACTTGATTTTTCGTGTTGAGGTATAAACAGACGAAATGCTCTTGAGACAGCACGCGCATTTCTTCCATCACATAATTAGCTCCGTCTTCAGGGCCATGAATGGTATATCGCTGACTAGATTTCCGCTGTACAATCCTCTTNCCTATTTCAATAGCCGCTATAATTTGAATNGCTTTTGCAGGTCCGATACCTTTAATATNCATCATTTCATCAAGCGATGCATGNTGCAANAGTTGAAGACCTTCAAAATGCGTTAATATGCGATTGGACAGCTGAAGAACAGATTCATCTTTGGTTCCAGTGCGCAGTAAAATAGCAATAAGCTCGTGGTTAGAAAGACTAGAAGCACCCATTGACACAAGGCGCTCTCGAGGTCTTTCATCTTGAGGGAAATCTTTAATTAACAATGATTGATCCAATTTCGCCACTCCTTTTTAGTAGACGAAACCGTATTGTTTTAGCTCACGTATTGTTCGGGAGAGCGGCAAGCCCACCACGGAGAAATAGTCTCCTTCAATTTTTTTAACTAGCGCAGCACCGAGACCTTGAATTCCATAAGAACCAGCCTTATCCATAGGCTCTCCTGACTCTACGTACTGTACGATTTCATCTTGTTCAATCGGCCAAAACTCTACATCTGTTTGTTCATAAAACGTATGAACTTTTGCATTTGATACGAACGCTACTCCAGTTAATACCTGATGTTTTTGACCTGACAGCATCGTAAGTGTTTCAATCGCTTCTTGTTTCGTTTTTGGCTTTCCTAAAATACGATTGCCATATACGACAACTGTATCGGCACCTAGGACAATATCCTCTTTATGATGCGAAGCGACGTCCACTGCTTTTTGCCTAGCTAAATCCATTACTACCTCGGACGGAGTGTATGATGGATTGACGATTTCTTCAATTGTACTAACGTGAACGGTAAAGGGAATGTGAAGCTGCTGAAGTAATTCTTTTCGACGAGGAGAGCCTGAGGCTAAAATTAATGTTTGTTTCATACATCTCACCTTTGCATTTTGATTTAAAAAAGAAGGACACACCGTTATTTTAGCAATTTCATCTCCAAATGACAATAAACAAGTGAGGCAGCATTACACTACCTCACTTGTTAAGACGTTACAAGGCTTTCATACTGCTGAAGAGCTTTTAACACGTATCGCTGAGCAAGCCAAGCATCTTTACTGCTTTTATTGTCTTCATATGAAGAAAGAGAAGCAGCAGCTTTTTGAAGGGTGCTCACCATGGTTTTAATGTCTTCATTTGACGCTTCTTTCTGAACTTTTGTCAGCTCTTTTTTCAGAGATTTGATATCGGCTACCCGCTGTCCTTCAATCGCTTTAACAGATTGATCTAAGAGATTAGCCATAAACGGCTGCGCTGTTGTTATAACCGTTTGATCTTTTTTCCCTAATTCGCTAGTGGGCTTAATTTCATAAGACTTTACATATACATCTTTACCTTGTTGTTTATACGTTTTACTAAGTGCGTTCGCTTTTTCTTCTCCAGTGGCAGCACCAACGACAAGAGAATAGGTTTTAGGTGAAAAGATCTCGCCTGCTTCGTTCTCTTCTTTCCATTTATCCATTGCTTTATTTGCAGCAGTTTTTGATGAAAAAGCACCTGCTTGAACAATGTAAAAGGAAAAAGGTTCTAAAGTAGAAGCAGCAGCTGATGTCCCCTTCGATTCCTGTTCGCTTTTCTTTTCAGCTTTACCAACACTTTCAGTGGTAGACGCTGTTTGAGAAGCTTTTTCTTCTTTCGTTTGCTCACTTGTTTGTGCTTTGCTTACAGGCTGTTCGCTTCCTGTCATCATTTTCACACCAACCATACCGATGCCGCTGCCTATTCCAACTGCTAGCAGTACAATCACAGCTGTTCGTTTGATCACACCGCCGTTTACCGTTTTAATCGAAACATTTTTAGGATGTAATCGCGGCTTTTTCTTTTTTTCATTTCTTACATCTTCAATAAACACCACTTTATTTTCTTCCACATGAGAATCTTTGGATGCCGGCTCCGGAAGAACCCACGTAAATTCGTCTTTTTCTGGCGCTTGTTCTTCCTTCTCATCCTTGGATTGACCATTGATTTTAATTGAAATTTTTCGTTCCTGCTTGTCCACTGCCCCACCGCCTTTAGTTAACGTAGTCTTAATACCGGTTGCAAGCTGAGGTAAACCGACATAAAACATACACTTTTTTCCATGCTATCATAGAAGAAAAAAAAAATAACAAGACATTTGTCGTCTTGTTACA
>Ga0058693_1000193_pt1 | contig 25604 bp, 22 predicted proteins | sample AgamicOrMarz_FD_55217 | JGI IMG/M metagenome (GOLD analysis project Ga0058693, IMG submission 55217) | Agave microbial communities from Guanajuato, Mexico - Or.Ma.rz | ecosystem: Host-associated > Plants > Phyllosphere > Phylloplane/Leaf | place: Guanajuato, Mexico | collected 2012-06-04 | reverse complement strand
CAATACCTGCCTGCAGACCTCCTCGGAAGGGGGCGAGATCATCCCGGAATCACGGGGCGCAATCATCTCGGAACAAAGGGGCGGCTTCATCGGAATCAGCACTTTGGATTGGCCGATCGCTTTTTGGCGATTTCTTCGGCCGAAAACAACAACGGGATGCGGCGGGAAATCGTTACGTAGGAGGGAGCTGCGAGCCCCGCCTCCTCACATCGGGCGCGGATCTCGGCAACGACCGGCGCCAGAGGCGGTGCTTCAAGTATCATCCACTGTTCGCGCAACGTCGTGCGGATGATGTCTTCCGCCGTCTCCGATAGCCGCTTGCGTCGCTCGGAAGGCAGCCGAGGCAGCAATGCTGTTATGGTTCGCTCAGCCTGGTATCGGGCAAGGAGATTGTAGATTTGTCGGGTTGTCAGGTGAAGTTCAGCCGCCGCCCTGGCAATCGCGTCTTTCTTGGCTCGTCCCGCATCCAAGACCCGGTCAAGCTCTCGGGCGGTCCGGCGTGCCTTCAACCAGTCTGCCTGGGAAGGGTCACAGCCGCTTCCACGATTTTGAAATGGCTTTGGCATGCACAGCCCCATCGAAATCGTTAGCGATAATCTGGGCTATTTTTGCGCGCTAACTCTAACAGAGGTATGACGTTCTGCCGTTTGAAATCGCAAAGTAAAAGCGACACCGGTGTCGCGCTGACGCGTCTCGATGAGCGTATCGCTCGCTCACCTGTCGGCGCAGGCTTCCTCGAACGGTCGCAATATGCCGACGCGTGTGCCTCCCTCTGGATCGACGGCGAACTTGTCCATCTCGAAGACCTCGTTCTGCACGACGCCTTTCGCGATACCCGCACACCCACCCACGAACTGACTATTGCCCGCGACGTGCTGCGCACCCGCCGGCGCATTGCCGGCCAGTTGCCGGACTGGGCTTTATCCGCCGAGGGTATTCGGTCTTTGCGACAGACGTCGGACATCAACGCGGCGGGCACCGAGGCGTCGAGGGCAGGCGACATTCGGCGCGCGGTCCCGGCGGATCCGGAAGGGGAGGGGGATGATGTCGATGACGTCGAAAATCTCCCGGGCGTTGATCTTGCAGCGATCGATGCGACGCTGGCGCGATCCTCGGCCGCGATTGAAAACGCAACGCGACCCGGGCGTGCGGGCGGCAGTGCGACGGCCAGCCGTCCCGAAAAGGATCCACTCGTCTATGATCTCGACTGGGATGAGGATGCCCGGCTTGGCGAATGGCGCGGCGTGCTGCGACAGTCTCAAGACCTGCCGGCTGTGCTGCAGGCGATCGTCGCCCTCGATGCCTGGAACGAACTCTCCGTCTTACAGCACGCGCCGTGGCTCGGTCGGCTGTTTGCCGCCTCGATCCTGCGGGAAGCCGGCATCACAACCGGTGCCCATCTCACCGCCATCAATCTTGGCCTGAAAACCATTCCCGTCGATCGGCGTCGGCATCGCGACCGGGAAACACGACTGCTCGCCATCGCCCAAGGTCTTTTGGCGGCCGCCGAGATCGGGCTGAAGGAACACGACCGGCTGACTCTGGCGAAGACGATGATGGACCGAAAACTGGAAGGGCGGCGCACCTCCTCGAGGTTGCCGGAACTCATTGAGCTGGTGATGGCGAGGCCATTGGTGTCGGCCGGGATGGTGGCGAAAACGCTCGAGGTCACGCCGCAGGCGGCGCGGCGGATCGTTTTGGAACTCGGGCTGAGGGAGATGACGGGCAGGGGAAGGTTTCGGGCGTGGGGAGTGTTGTAGGGGCAAACGCCTAAGACGCCGCTGCCTTTTGCGTTCGCTTACGGGGAGCTTTGTTGGCGGCGGTCATTAGCGATTCACAGCACAGAATTAGCTGGATGCCGTAAGATTGAGAGGCTTGGCGCACGAAGTCCTTCGTGACGAAAAACGCCATAAGAGCTGAATGAAAAACAACAGCAATGATTGCGGTCACCAATTTACCTGATGAGTCCAGCGCTGGCAGATCGAGAGGCAGGTCCACCATCATTGCAATGAAGCACGACAGAAGGACGAGGAGATTTAGAACAAGGGCCACCGGCTTTAGGCCAAGGAGGTTTCTTCGAAATCCGTAACTTGATAGCTCATCAGCCAGAATACGGAATTTTTTTTGGTCACGCGTGTGATCTCTCAACCAGGTCCCCGCGCTCAAATAGAACTGACGCGCATCGTTTGGGGTGGAGATTTCCATATCAGGCGACGGTGCGGACATATTGAGTTGCCTCGCAATGAAATCTCGATACCGATCCTTGGATATTGTATCGATCACCTCGTTTTCTCGAAACCAAAGCTCAGGTGTTGTTCTGGTACCGAGTTTGGCTTCGACGTTTTTTCCTAGATATCGTGCGAGGTCCGCAACGGCGAAAAGCAGAACGAATGCCATCGTCGCCGAGATTACCTGAGAAATACTGAAGTGATCCCACGGAATAATCAAAAACAAAAAGGCAAGCGTTGGCAGTCCAGCGATGAGGGCCGGTATAATCCTGGCTCTGATCGTGTAGGCGTCGAAAAGCTTGAGGATACTCAACTTCACTCTCCCGTTTCTGAAACGCGATAGGTTGTTGCTAGAGCCGGCGTGTCGCTGGTGGCGTCAGTCGCCTCCACCACCAGCCCACGATATTCCGATGGCGTCCGGATCAAAATCACGGCCGGAAATCTCTGGCCAAACGCCAACTGAAGGCCCGTGGCAAAGTCGGTTTTTGACGCCGCAGTATCGGAAAGATGGTTGTGCCATGTCCCAACTGGATAAAGCGCTCCATGGCTTCGGGCCGAGTATTCTGCAATGCGCTCGGGCAGTCCGTCTATGCCAAGGGAGAAAAGGCTGGCAGTAAACTTGCTGTCCCTCGGAGCCTCGATGAGATCAACGATGTGAAAGCTGTTGGTGCTTTCGTTGAAGCGGCCGATCAGAACGCCACCGGTCTCTACGTCTTCGAACGACACAATCGTCTTTTCAATCAAAGAGGAGACATGTTGAGATATTCGCACGGAAGGCGCGTCTTGGTGGTCGCCTGAGAGTTTGACAAAAGGAGGGATCTCATGTTTCCACCAAGTTTGGCCTAGCAGATCGCTCGCCACGAGACCGACTGCTATCTCGCCAGATCCGGCAGGATCGCCCCGATTGAGATGCTTGGAAATCTGTCTCGCCATCGCTGGGATCGGTGCTGATAGAGTGGCGTCTGACATTCGAGCTGTGATCGTTGAACAGCCCTGGCCAATTGGTATGACGTCCCCGCCTCTGCCAAACGCCAAGTCTCGCAAGGTCTCGTTTGCCGCAAACAATCGATAAGTCTCGGCCGCGAGGTCTTGTACCGTCGGGTTGATTCCAGCCCCCTCTAACCCAACGTAGGCGATGCGGCCGCCAGCAAAGAGGCTTGTTTCGATCACGCGGGGTCGAGCCTCGACTATTCTCGGTAAGCAGAGCGCGTCCGTCACAGACGGTGAGCCCGTTGCGTCCACGAGGATTTGCGTATCACGCGGCCACGCGACCTTCCATTCTTCGCTTGTCCCTTCAGAAGCAAGCCAATTGAGATCTAAATAGTAGCCGGCTGACTCACTACCAAGCATCCTAACCGAATAGCTCAAAGCATCTGCCTTGATATCGTTGAGTGCGTTAAACCGAGACAAGGGAAAAAGACCGTGTCTGCTGTAATTGTGGGGGCGCATCAAGCCGCTATCGATAACGACTCTCGGCCCTTTTCCTTCTCTGGCGAGATGGAGTGCCAGCTTTGAGCCGACGCTGCCGGCGCCAATTAAGGTCCAGTGTGTTGAGGCCGCGAGGCTCTCTCCTCCGCTCATGGCCACCATCAGTTTCGAACTAACTGCTTCCCGGTGTGCCGCCAGTCTTACTGGACACAAGCTGCTGGTTTCCAAGTCGTCCGGCCGCTCAACCTCAATAACGTATGGGAGGATTTCAATCCGAGAAGCCTGCCCAACTAGCTCTATCGGTCGACGAACCAAAAGGATGACTGCAATGAGTGTCGGAACGCCGCTAGGTAGTCCCGTTAGACGTTTGCGGATCAGGCCAAGATGAGAATCCAACTGCCTCGAAAGACCGAGCGATGCGGCGCGGCCAAATAGATCCTGGACGTTGTTCACCGTTTCTGGCGAGTAGGCGGCGGCAACAAGCTCACCGCCCTCCGGAGAGCGACCAGGCCACACTACGGTCGCGATACCGATTTGCCCGTACTGCCTGTAGAGATCTCTTGCTGCGTTATCCCGAAGCGGCAACTTCTCAAGGAGATGGCAGCACATTGAGTGAAGGTTGTCGTTCCCGACCCTGGTGAAAGGGGCTTTGAAAAAAGCGCCTCCACCGTCTCTTGTGACCAGTGCTCGAAGGGTATCTGCATCAACTTCGACGTAATCATCAAGGCGATCGCGTCGCACCGGTTCCCATCCTTGGCTCGGGTCGATGAGTTCCGCCGCCGCCGCCTTTTCCAGCCAGTTGGCGAGCTGTGTAATGACACCGTGCATACCGTGAAGCCGCAGAAAGTCATGTGGGTGGCCGTCGATATAGCATGGGCGAGGCGGTTGATCTGGGCTCCCCGGCAATAGATGCGGGTGCGATCGATCGAACTTGTGCCGGAGAGCTATTTCAGGGCATTTGTTCGGATAGTGTTCGGAGAATTGGATCGTGACAGGCTCAACCGCAAAAACGCCGTTCGGACTGGCGCCCTCTGCTAGCCATCGGCTACCCAGACCGGCATCGACATAAGCCACCACCGACATATCGTGTTCAAGGTTGTTCTCAACCCGAACGACGCGAGGATGCGCCAATATCTGGCGCATCGCTCTCTGGATTGCGGGGGATGGCGTGCTCAATCGTCATCACCGTGCTTGAATGGCTGCGAGCCCAGTGCGGTTTGGCTTCCCGCCGCCGCTCCCGAAAGGCCAAGAATGGTCGGTGCTGCAAGTTTAGAGGCGATTGAGCGTTCGAGCCGCTTCGGCCCAGCGGACGTGGTGATCTCGAACTCCAGCGGCGCGTCGCCGGCGAGTTCTCCCAAGCATGTGAATTGCCCATTGACCGGTTTCAAGATCGATTTGTATTCGCGTTCCGCCCGAATGCAGGGTGGGTCGGAATCGTCGTCTTTGATTTCCTTGCTGCTCGCGATGATCGAGGCACCCGAGACCGGTTGGCCGAGCGCAGACCTCGCATCATCGGAGACCTCCGCATCTTCCCCGAAATCAGACCAGCTGTCCCACGAAAGGCTATGCCAGGAGCAATGGTGGGGCGCGATTAAGTAAGTTTACCGAGTTTTGGACGATGAAAGTCTCACCGTCAGTAAATCATGAGCGTTGATGATTGCGGTAGCAAGCTCATCCATTGGAATTCTTTTCGCCATAGCTTGCTGCCTGATATTTTCGTAGGCTTCGTCTTCACTGAGGGACTGAGATTCCATCAGGATCGACTTGGCCTTGTGTATCTTATTGTTCCCAGCCAGTTTACGCTCGAGCTTACGAATGCGCTTTATCATTGATTGGCGTTCAAGCCAACGCGACCTAGCTATTGTGAGATTTGTAAGAAGCCCGAACGGCCGGATTGGCCGATCAATAACTGCAAGTGCACCGCATTCCATAACAATCTGAAGAGTGCCGGGATCCTCGTAAGACGTAACCGCTATAAGAGTTGGCGAACTTTCTGAAGTAGGGTCGCATAGGCTGAGTATCTCCCGTCGCAACTCCTGTTCCACGGCGATAAAAAGCACATCGATATTAGGCATGATACGCTCGGGTAATGGCCAGGTTGTTTCGCAATGACACCCAATACGGTGAAGATGTTCAACAAGCAGGCGGCCTTCGGCGTCTGGCGGATGAACTACTTGGATACGCAGGCCGCGTAGATCTTTGAGAACTTGAAGTGCCATTACAATCTCAACCTGTCAGAGCCGCATTCGAAGCGGCGGACCAATCATCGTAAGAGGCTGAAACGAAATATGGGTCAGGCTTCACGCGTTCTGTCGACTCCCAAATGACGCCGAATTTCCCATTCGCATCGACGCGCCCAATCCGCGGCCAGAGTTCCGTATGATGATTATTGCCGTCGATTTTAACACGGCCTTGAGGTGCTTCAAATTCGAGCCCGCCCATCGCCTTGATGATGCTATCTGGATGATTAGATCCAGCAATCCCTAGTGCTTTGGCATATAGGTAGACTTGGAAGTACGCTGCTTCGGCACATGCGGTAACGGGTGCATCTTTCCCAAACTTCGCCTTGTACGATTGGACAAAGCGGCGCGCTTCTGGTCGATCAAGCGTTTCAAAGAATGGTGATGTCGTAATATGACCGATTGCAGCCTTAGGCGCCATCAAAGCGATTTCGGCTTCACTCGTTGTGATCGCCGCTATTGGCATGCGGGAAGGTTCGAAGCCTGCCAATGCATATTTTTCGTAGAACATTCCGACTGTCTGCCCCACTATGGTAGAGATTATAGCGTCTGGCTGCAGCTTTTGAATTTTCTTGATTACAGAATCAAAATCAGCGTCAATTGCGCTGATGGGAACATATAGTTCGTCAAGAATTTTTCCGCCCGACTGAGTTACTATGTCGGTGATGACTCGGTTATATTCATATGGAAATACGTAGTTAGATCCAACGAGCAGAAACCTGTTGCCGTAATTCGCCATAAGGTATCTCGCAAGTTGGATTGCTCCCTGGTTGGATGATGCACCGGTGTAAAAGCAGCGTGGAGAATATTCGAAGCCTTCATAGACGGTAGGATAAAAAAGAAGTCCACGAAAAGCCTCGATCTCCGGAAGAACAGCTTTACGGCATGATGACATAAAACACCCGAAAATCGTGGATATACCGTCGTCTTGAAGGCATTGGCGCGCTAATTCCCGATACCGCTTAGGCGAGCAGTTCGGGTCGCGATGTGAGGCGATAAGAGGCTTACCAGCAACTCCACCGACGCGATTGATTTCTTCGATCGCTAGTAATGTGGCATTGAGCATTGTCTGTTCCACTGCGGCAGTTACACCGGATGTTGAGAACAAGACGCCAACGCGCCACCCTTCTTCATTTGTCATGACTGCTCACCATAATCGCGGCAACAAAAAAACCCCCAGGCGCCTTTAAGCGCACTTGGAGGCCGTCACTGCCTTTATCTATCGTCGTGTCCTAACTAAAAACTCTAGCTATCACCGGACCCACGTGCAAGGGCAAATCAATCTATTTTAATCGGCGCTTAAGGGTAATAAGGCTGCTTTCGGCCTCTTCCGTCGTTTTACTGGCATATCCCAGACGTAGACCTCGCCGTGATTGTTCACCTATCTGCAAATGATGGCTCGTAAGAAGTCTAATCCCGCCTATAGATGCCGCCAACACGCTTTGAAGATCTGCTTCGCTCAACTCGACCCAGAAAGCCAATCCGCCGTGAGGCAAAGAAAATGAGATGCGGTCCCCAAAAGTGTTCCTCAAAAGGACAGCAAACTCATCTCGCCTACGCTGGTAGACGCCCAAAGCCTTGCGGATATGCCTAACCACATCCCCCTGTTCGAGCAGTTTTGCTACGGCTAGTTCACTAACTTGATCGCCTTGGCGATCGAGTAAAACGATCTGGTTAGCTATGGCGTTGATCGTCGCTGGGTTCGCGACAATGTAACCCAGACGAAGATGGGGTGAGAGCGTCTTAGAGAAAGAGCCTATATAAACTACCTTTGCAGGAGAAAAACCTGCCATAGGCAACATTGGTTGTCCTCCAAAGTTGAACTCATGATCGTAATCGTCTTCAATAATCGAGAACCGGTACTGCTCCGCAATTGACAATAATCGGAGCCTTTTTTCTGGTGGTAGAGTTACTGTGGTCGGAAAGTGATGGTGGGGGGTAAGATAGAGCGACCGAATGCGCTGTCGGCGACACAGTTGTTCAAGATGTTCAAGATCAACGCCGTCCAAACCGACCCTGACGGGCACAACATTAACACCGTGCGATCTGAAAGATTGATGAGCTGGCGGGTAAGTAAGTTCCTCTAAGGCTACTGTGTCGCCCGGTCGTGCGAGGATGCGGGTAGCGAGATATATGGCCATTTGACTGCCTCGCGTGATGCAGATGTTATCCACACCAACTGACAGCCCTCTTTCAGAATTAAGCATTCGAGCAATCGAAGCTCGGAGAGCCTCACTACCACGCGGATCGCTGTAACCCAACCTCATCGCTCGCGCCTCGGCAAGCAGACAAGAGCGATAGGCACGTCCAAATTCGTTGATCGGCAATATTCTCGGATCGGGTAGCCCGTCGTCGAAACTTCCTATCGGACCACCCGACACAAATACAGGCACGGTGACGTCACTGTCATAAATCGAGTAGTGCTGTTTAGTGGAGCTCGGAGAGGTTGTGGATGCATTCTTGCAGGGACGGCCTGTTCCGCGGTCGGAGACAAACGTCCCCTTCATCGGATTGGATGTTAGCCAACCCTGGGACACCAGTTCATCATACGCTAATGCGACCGTTTTTCGGTTTACGCCGAGTTGCGATGCCAGCTCGCGACTGCCCGGGAGAGCCGTCCCTGGCAGAAGTCTGCCGCGGCTGATCTCCTCAAGTAGTTGGCTTTCGACCTGCCGATAAAGTGGCAAGCCACTTCCCCTAACGAGCCGCAAGGTTAGGATGAGATCTTTCCGGCGTACAACTGGCCCCGTCATTATTCCCAAACTGGTTGATGCAGACCGAGCGTCCGCTGGTTAGTCTTAAACAGCTAACAACTGGCAAAGCCAATTAGGTCGCATAGATTCAGCCCTTGACTCATTACGATGAGAAACGGCGATTGTGCAATCGATAGTGTGCATTGTTATGGGCTCCCTCTATTTCGCACAGAGGGCCGAGGATCGGACGAACGCGCTTCAATGGCGCACCGCGTAGCGGACGGTCTTCGATGCGAGCAGGTCAACGCTCCACAAATCATCCCAAAAATTAGTCGTTTCAACGGGTGGCCGAACCTTGCGTCGGTTTTCCTGGGCATGGTTTGGCGGGCGATTGAGACGCCATCTATTCACAATAAAAGGGGACAAAATGCGAAAAGACTTGGAATCTATTAACTTCGATCGCCTCACTCGGCGAAGCCTCCTCAAGGTCGGCGCAGCGGGAGCCGCCACCCTTTCTATGCCTAGCTTGCTGAAGGCTCAATCAAGTGAACTTCATGTTGCCAGCATGTTTGATCTGACGGGCAATCTGAACATCTACGGCATCCAGCAGATGAATGTCTCCCGTTACGCGATCGAGGCTATCAACAAAGCCGGCGGTGTACTTGGTAAAAAGGTTGTACTCAACGAGTACGATACGCAGTCAAAGATAGAGCTTTACTCCAGATATGCTCAGGAAATCGGAGCGAGCGATAGCATCTCAGCCGTGGTGGCTTGTTTTACTGGCGCGTCAAGAGAGGCCGCTCGGCCTGTTTTGAGCCGAAACAAGAAGCTCCTTTTCTTCCCGACAATCGACGAAGGTGGTGAGTGCGACAAGTATTGTTTCATGCAGGGGACCGACTGCGTACAACAGGAAGGGCCTCTAATTTCATGGGCCATCAAGAACGCGGGCAAGAAAATTTATGTGATTGCCGCCGATTATATATATGGCCATGTGGCTACTGCCTGGACTAAGTCGTTGGCCGACAAGGAAGGCGGCAGTGTGGTTGGAACCGAATTCATCCCGCTGGATGTGTCCGATTTCAGCGCGACGATCCGTCGAATTCAGGCCGCGAAGCCAGACGTCATCATGTCGAATCTTGTCGGCAACAATCATGTCGCGTTCTACCGGCAATTTGCTGCGGCAGGATTGAAAAAGGACATTCAGATTGTGTCGCCTGTCTTTGGGCTAGGCAGCGAGGAGACAGTGCTTACACCAGAAGAGGGTGAAGGCATCGTAGTCGCGTATTCTTACTTTCAAGGAATCCAATCGCCGGAGAATGCGGCCTTTATTGATGGATTCAAGAAGAAGTTTCCTTCCGCTGGTGGTGTCGCTGATACTCCCGCGCAAGTTTGGAACGCATGGCATCAGTGGAAGAATGCTGTCGAACTCGCGGGTTCAACCGAGATTGATAGTGTTGTGGCGGCTCTCGAGAAAGCCGTGCCGTTCGCTGGTCCGGCCGGTGAGATCAGACTTGATCCACAAAGCCATCGGAACGTCCAGAATGTCCATCTGGCGAAAGTCACCGGTAGCCAGAGCTACGAGATCATCCAGAAGTACGAAAATGTTATGCCCACCAGGGAGGTAATCGGCGCTGGCAGTTGCGATCTCGTAGGCAAAGACAGCCGCTCCCACAAAATGATAAATCCCAAATTCTAAGGACTGCATTTATGGACGAAATGCTGACCATCGCAATCTCCGGCATGTCTGCGATTGCCTCTCTATTTTTGATCTCCGCAGGTCTTGCAGTCATTTTCGGCCTGATGCGCGTAGTGAATATGGCCCACGGCGAGTTTTTGATGGTTGGTGCTTTGACCACTACCACCCTTGTCGGCCAATTCGGTTGGCCTTGGTGGCTCGCAATGGCGACCGCCCCCTTAGTAGGGGCGGTTCTTGGAGTCCTGCTTTATGTTCTTCTGATCGCGCGCATACCCCAAGGCAGACTTGTCGAAACACTGCTCGTAACCTTCGGAGCGAGCCTCGTGATGTACCAGATTGCGGTAAACGTCTTCGGGACCACCCCTCCGGGAATCGCTACGCCATTCGGTGCTGTAAATATCGGAAATTACGCAATTTCTGCCTATTCAATCTTTTTGATCTTTGCTGCCGCACTGATGGCTGGCGCGCTGTATCTGCTTTTCACACGTTCGAAATATGGACTTCTCGCTCGTGCAGCAGCCCAAAACCCTCTGATGGCACAGGCGCTGGGCGTAGCAGCAGGAAGAGTCAACTTGATCTCTTTCGCACTCGGCTGTGCGGTCGCGGCTCTGGGCGGAGCGTTGATAGCCCCCATGGTTTCGGTCAGTCCTAGCTTAGGACAGGCCTTCGTAGGACAAGCGTTCATGGCCGTAGTAATCGCCGGTCCGGCATTTGTTACCGGCACGATGATCAGTGCAATCATGCTTGGGGGGATATCAAGCGGACTATCACAAGGCCTCACAACCCTTTGGGGCGTTACGGGCCTATTCCTGACCGCAATTGTTATCCTGCGGATCCGACCCACGGGTCTATCCGGACCTTGGAAAAGAGCACTATGAGTGACGCATCTATTCGGATCAATGAAATGAATCAATCACCGATCAGCCGCATATATATCGCAGCTAGCTCCCGCGGTCTGTTTTGGCTGCCAATTGTGACCTTGGTCTCGCTCATTTGTGTGCCGTATGTCTCTACAACATGGGCACTTAAGCTCATACTTTGGATCAGCTTTGGGCTGTGCGCTTTGAGCTTGGACTTCGTGTGGGGAAAAGCTGGAATATTCAGCTTTGGCCAAAATGCGATCTTTGGTATCGGTGGATATGCATACGCTATCATTGCATTAAATTATTATCAGGACAGCGGAGAAACAATCTCTGCACTCCTCGGCGCAGGCGTGGCGGGAGCGATTATCGCTGCAGCTTTAGGATATTTTCTTTTCTACAGCCGATTAAACGATGTCTACTTGTCCATCGTTACGCTGGCGGTCACGCTCATAACCTACACGGTGTTGTCGAGTACTGCCGGTCCGGAGTATCAGATTGGGCAAGCGCTACTTGGGGGATTCAATGGAATTCCAGGAGTACCAAGCGTGGCGTTTCCAGACTGGACAGGCGTTGGTGATGGCGAGCTCGATATCCGTGAACTCCTCGTGTTTGCTATTGTTTTCTCCGCTCTCATTTACTTTTCACTGGACTTCCTAACGCGCGGGAATTTTGGGCTCAAGATTGACGGGTTGCGTTCAAACGAAGTTCGTATGGAACTGCTCGGCTATGATGTTCGTCGCCTCAAACTGCTCGCTTTCTCAATCGGGGGCGCTGTTGCTGGGCTTGGGGGCGGATTGTTCGCAGCGTGGGGCACATTCATTAATCCCTCCATCTTTTCTCTTGCTCAGGCAGCTACAGTTGTCGTTTGGGTTATGGTGGGAGGCCGGGGAACATTGGTCGGCGCATTTGTAGGCGTCTTTATTGTCCAATCTGTTTCAGACGGGGCGGATCTCATAGTCGAGCAGCAGACTCCTCTTCTTGTAGGCCTCATATTGATCGCTGTAGTCATGCTCGTCCCTGGCGGACTGATTCCAACGCTCGCAAAGTTGCTACCCACCGGCCCGCGTAGACCTTTTGTGAATGCAAAGGCGGCACACATGGATAGGACAATCGCTGAGCGCAATGGCGAGCTTTCCGTGGACGGTATCATGAAGCACTTTGGCGGAGTGCATGTCCTACGCGGGGTCGATTCGTCGTTTGGTTCCCATCCGGTTCACGCTATCATCGGTCCGAACGGTGCCGGAAAAAGCACATTCTTCAACATCCTTACCGGCAGACACAAGCCAGATTCAGGTGCAGTCACTTTGAACAGGGCTGATGTCAGCAAGATGCCAACGCATATGCGCTGTCGGAATGGTTTAGGCATAAAGATGCAGGTTCCGTCGGTATTTCCCGAGCTTACTGTTCAAGAGAACTTGCAGTTGGCCGCTCTGGCATCGAACACGGCACAAGATTTGGTTGAGGTCCTGAGGCTTGTCGGTTTGGAGGCTCGGGTCGATGAGCTGGCGAGTTTACTGTCCCATGGACAACAACAGTGGCTCGAGATTGCCCTTGTTCTTGTACAGAATCCGTCAGTAATTTTGCTCGATGAACCTGGTGCGGGCATGGGCGACGATGACAAGCGCAAGACTATTTCGTTGATCCACGAACTCTCAAAACATCACACCCTTGTCGTCGTAGAACACGACATGGAGTTCATAAAATCACTCAATGCCCCAGTCATGATGCTACATCAAGGGAAAGTCTTCCGATCTGGTTCATTCGATGAGCTAATGAATGACAATGAAGTAATTGATACTTACTTGGGGAGACGCTCCCATGCATAATAAAGTACAAACGAGGCCAGGGGCAGGGGTCGGTGTTGCGCCGTTCCTTTCGGTCAATAGGCTATCGGCAAGCTATGGCCGAGTTCAAATCCTACATGACATTTCGTTCGACCTGTATGGCGGAGAAATCGTCGGAATTCTTGGGCGAAATGGCGCTGGAAAAACAACACTGCTTAAATCGATCATGGGTATTGTACGTCCGTCCGAGGGCACCGTGACTTTGCAGGGGGCGACGTCGCTTGATGGGTTCGCAGCGCACGACGTAGCCAAGGCTGGCGTGGGATATGTGCCACAGGGGCGAGGGATTTTTCCTGCCTTAACCGTCATCGAGAACCTGCGTGTAAGTCAGTACGCACAGTCCAAGTCGGATGACCATGTGGATGCAATGATCGACTTGTTTCCGGCGCTCAAGCCCCATTTGGGCAGACGGGGTGGCGGGCTTAGTGGTGGGCAACAACAAATTTTAGCTTTGGCCAGAGCGCTGGTTGGCGAGCCGAAGGTGTTGCTCCTAGACGAACCGTCCGAAGGCATTCAACCATCTATTCTGCAGTCCATCATTGAAATTTTGACGGGTCTGATGCAGCGAGAAGAGCTCTCCATCGTTCTTGTTGAGCAGAACCTGGATTTTGCAGCTGAGCTTTCGAACCGAGCTTATCTCATGGATATGGGCAGGATCGTGAAGCCATTGGATAAAACTGATTTAGACGCCAACCGTCTAGCTCGCGACCTTATGCTTGCGAACTGACGTCGATTTGGAGATTGCGAATGCTCGGAACGATCCAGACACTCTACAACTATCCTATCAAAGGTCTGACTGCGCAACAGGTTGGTGAAGCGAAACTCCTAACCGGAGAAGGCTTCCCCTTGGACAGGATTTTTGGATTTGCCCGATATGACAGCGGCTTCGATCCAAAATCGCCCGAGCCACTACCGAAAGATCGATTTCTTGTCCTCGTCAAGGAGGAACGACTGGCAGGATTGCAAAGTACATTCAATCCGGAAACGATGCAGTTGAAGTTGGCAGTCCAAGGTCGCGTCGTATTTGAAGATGATCTCTCGAAGGAGAAAGGCGTTCGCCGGTCTATAGATTTCTTTTCCACAATGTTCGACCTCAACGAAGACAAAAGGCCGATTTTTGCATCCTCAGGTGCGCACAGGTTCACAGACGTATCCGTGGTTTCGAAGGAGCTGATGAACGCCATCTCACTGATCAATCTGGACTCTGTGCGTGATTTCGCCAACAAAATTCAAGCGGACATAGATCCTATACGTTTCAGAGCAAACATCTATTTCGATGGATGGCCGCCTTTCAGTGAACTGGAACTTATCGGAAGAGAATTCACGATTGGCTCGGTGCGAATGAAGGGAAGTATGCGCACACGTCGTTGCGCAGCGACTGAAGTCAATCCGGTAACCACCAAACGTGACATACCCATCCCGCGTCTCATCAAGCAGCATTATGACCATGCCGATATGGGGTTTTACGCTGAGGTGCTATCTCCCGGTACCATACGGCCAGGCGACCGCATCTCGACAGAATAGAGGCATCCATGAATACAAATTTGAGCCTAACCGTCGCAAAGCGCACTTATCTGACGAAAGACATCTGTCAGTTCGAGTTTCGTGATCCTAGAGGTGCCAAGCTACCCCAATTTACTGCAGGTGCACATGTCAAGGTTGTGGCCCCTAACGGCGCAATTCGGAGTTATTCTCTGAACAATGATGAAATAGAATCCGATCGATACGTGATTTCAGTCAAACGAGACGATCAGGGTCGCGGCGGGTCTCAAAGTATGCACAGCGATCTATCAGAGGGCGATTTGATTGAGGTCTCGCCTCCGAAGAATGAGTTGGAATTTGTTAGTGCAAACAAATATCTGCTTATCGCTGGTGGGATAGGAGTTACCCCGATCCTCTCAATGTTCAAAAAACTGGTTCGCGAGGGTAACCGCAATTTTCACCTCATTTACTCTAGTCGCACACCTGAGGACGCCGCGTTTCTGGATGAGCTCGCTCACAAGGATTTTGAGGATGTCGTAACCATTCACCATAGCGCAACAGGGATCGGAGGAAATTTTGATTTTTGGCCGTTTCTAGCGCGCCCGGATGAGACTCACATCTATTACTGCGGTCCGAAGCCGATGATGGACGCTATTTATGCCCAAACGATCCATTGGCCGCGCAGCGCGATCCATTTCGAAGACTTCGCCGGCGTTACGAGTTTGGGCATCGCCAGTACAGCCTTTAAGGTTCGTCGACAGGAAACAGGCGAGCTTATTGATGTCCCAGCCGATCGCACTATCGTGGAAACATTTCGGGCGCTCGGATTGAAGCCTCTTAGTTCTTGCGAAAGCGGTACATGCGGCACTTGCCGAGTTCGCTTGATTGCAGGCGATCCGGATCACCGCGATCTGTATCTTTCTAGCGACGAGCGTTCTGAGTACTTTATTCCATGTGTATCACGTTCATTCAGCGACGAAATATGTCTCGACATGTAGTGTATATGATGATTGTATCACTGCTGTGGTCCAGTTCAACTCACGTGTAACTTTGCGTAAAGCTACCATCAGTGATTGGCATCACATGCTGTACTTTGACGCTGTGTCAATTTGATTGACAGCGCATATGGCTGACAGTGGAGTCAGCCTCATTTTTCAAGAAATCGAGAGAGGAAACACGCCTCTCAGAGTTCTTCCTGTCGACAGTGGTGTCGACCATCGCTCCAATCTCGCGCGTGCACTTGGTCTAGGCTGAGTTAACGTCCTCTGGGGCCAAACCATTCGATCCATGCAGTCCTGCGGTCCAAGAACGATCCCAGCCGTAGGTCCGTTCGAGGCAGCTCGTCTCCAGACGCCAGTGCTGTACTCGCACTTACATCCTCAAAAATCCACACTAAGAAAGGACCACCGTATGCAACACGGAGATATTGTCTCAACTCATGATTCCGTCGGCGTAGCCGTCGTGAACTATAAAATGCCGCGGCTTCATACCAAAGCGGAAGTGCTTGCCAATGCGCGAAAGATCGCTGACATGGTTGTTGGCATGAAGCAAGGGCTTCCCGGGATGGATCTTATTATCTTCCCGGAATACTCTACTCACGGCATCATGTACGACCCCAAGGAAATGTATGAAACAGCGTCGCAGGTGCCGGGTGAAGAAACTGAAATCTTTGCCGAAGCGTGCAGGGCGGCTAAATGCTGGGGCGTTTTTTCGCTGACCGGCGAACGGCATGAAGAGCATCCCAATAAGGCTCCTTACAATACGCTCGTTTTGATGAACGAGAAGGGTGAGATCGTTCAGAAATACCGAAAAATCATGCCTTGGGTGCCGATTGAAGGTTGGTACCCTGGAGACTGCACTTATGTCTCCGAAGGGCCTAAGGGGATGAAGATCAGTCTGATCATCTGCGATGATGGCAATTACCCCGAAATTTGGCGGGATTGCGCAATGAAAGGTGCTGAGCTTATTGTTCGCTGCCAAGGCTATATGTACCCAGCCAAGGAACAGCAGATCATGATGTCGAAGGCCATGGCATGGGCTAACAATTCCTATGTGGCTGTCGCTAATGCTGCCGGCTTCGACGGTGTCTACACCTATTTCGGCCACTCTGCAATTATCGGCTTCGACGGCCGTTCACTTGGTGAATGCGGCACCGAAGAAATGGGTATCCAGTTTGCCCAGCTTTCGATCCCGCTGATCCGCGAAGCGCGCGCTAAGGGACAGGCTCAGAACCATCTCTATAAGTTGCTTCACCGTGGCTATACAGGGATGATCAATTCCGGAGAAGATGCACGCGGTTCGTGCGCTTTGCCGTTCGACTTCTATCGGAAATGGACGAATGACCCCGAAGGTACACGCGACATGGCCGAGGCTCTAACACGAGCTGCTCCTGGCGTCGAAGATTGCCCTATTGAAGGTATCCCAACGGAAGTAAGTAAGGGACATCGGTAATCTCCGCTTCCCCTTGAGTTTCCCCACCTCCTGCGCTCGGGCTTATCGTCCCGGCGCAGGCCTTTTCCCACGGTGCAAGCACTCAGAGGCATCGATGCACGGGATCTTTAATCGATGAAAATTGACCAATACAAGATCGTTACAGAGCCATTTTATTCGCCCGTAAGTCGAGAGGTGTCTTTCTTTGAAGCCGCGTACGCGGAAAGGGTACCCTTAATGCTCAAAGGGCCGACTGGCTGCGGGAAAACTCGATTCGTCGAACATATGGCTTGGAAGCTAAAGCAGCCACTCATTACCGTTGCCTGTCACGAGGATATGACAGCTGCGGATCTCGTCGGTCGTCATCTACTCGATGGAGGTGATACTGTTTGGGCCGACGGTCCACTGACAGAGGCGGTTCGGCACGGTGCTATCTGCTACCTCGACGAGGTTGTTGAAGCTCGCCAAGATACGACGGTTATCATTCATCCTCTCACCGACCAAAGACGTGCCCTGCACCTCGAAAAACTGAACGAGCTGGTTTCCGCGCATCCAGACTTCTTTCTCGTCGTCTCTTACAATCCTGGTTATCAGAGCGTTGTGAAGGATCTTAAAGAGTCGACCAAACAAAGATTTGCTGCGATCGAATTTACTTATGCTGGTATTGAGCGAGAGCGAGCGATCGTTGAAGAAGAAGCTGGCGTGAACAGTGAAATTGCGCAGAAGCTTGTGTCAATTGCTGTTGCCTCTCGCAACCTAGCGGGGAAAGGGCTGGATGAAGGTGCTTCAACTCGGACCTTAATTCGCGCTGGACGCTTGATCGCCCGAGGTATTTCACCGGCGGATGCGTGCGAATTGGCAATCATTATGCCGCTAACTGATAACGGAGATTTACGTGGAGCTCTCAGGTCCGCGGTGGCAGCATGCCTGTAGCCTTCGACCCTCCAAAGTTCCGCGAGGAGTATCCAGGACCTGGACGGGCCGCTCTCTATGCTAGTCTCAATGAGCGTCGGCATCTTCTGCAGATGTGGAAACACACTTTATCAGCTATTTCTCCTCATGTCTGTGATCGTGATCTTGATGCCTTGGCATCTACGACGCTTGATCTCTACTACGCGAACTCAGGCGCTGAGCTGCTGTTGGCGGTCTGGAAAACACAGCGATTGTTGGCCCCATTTGCGAGCGCGGATATACATCTTCGCTTAATCCGATGTGCGCATGAGTTCCTCGGAAAAACTACCGCTCGTTCGACATGTGCTGTATTGGAGGCGGTAGCGGTCAAGATAACTCACGGGTCGGACGGTTCCAATTGGTTGGACTTTCTTGAGAGAATCGCTCCACTCACAGAGGGGGCGCCAGAAATCCCTGAGCTGCTGGCAACAATGCTGCCACGTCTAACCAAGTCTTTGCCGATCGGTCAGATTCCCCTTTGGGCAGCGGACGGCATAAAGTTGTATACCCGGGACCGGCGCAAACGTAACGCCTACTTCAAGCTTGAAGACCCGATCGCTCGCCAGCGTCTGGTGGTCCACTCCGGAGCTCACGGCTATGATGCTCACGGGCCGCGCCTCTCATACTTAGTTAAAGCCTTGTTCAATCGCGAGCTGACGGTGCAGGTAGCGTCTGAGGGCCAGAATATTCAGCGAGCACGGCTGATCGGTTCCGGTATCCTCATGCCCGAGAATGCACCGCCGTCCGGCGTTAATGCCGCTAGCTACTTCGAGGCAACTGTTCTCCACGCTATGTGCCACCAGCTCTACACAACTAAGCCCTTCGTGGTTGGTAAAATGAAACCACTGCAAGTCGCGCTGACCATTTTGCTTGAGGATGCACGTGTAGAGAGACTCGCAACAAATGTATATCCAGGGCTTATCCGGTTTTGGTCGCCGTTTCATGCTGGAGTATCGCTTAGAGCGACAAGTGCGGCAGGTCGGATGACGAGGTTATCGCGGGTACTTGCCGATCCTCACTCCGAAGACGATGATGCTTGGGTCAAGAAGGGTCGGGCATTATTTGAGTCAAAGTTTCAGCAGAGCCCAACCGATCAAAGCTTTTGTGAGGAGATCGCCCGTATTCTTGGTCACGATCTCGGGCAAATGCGCATACCCTTTGATAGCAAGTCCGACGCTGTGGGGCCCTGCTATCGCGATGACGGCACGGGGATTTTTCAACCGGATCTCGAGGATGAACCTCAGCACGATCAGTTTGAGATCGATGCAGCGGTCGGTTGCGCTGTCCAAGGGCATGCCGAACGAAGCGACTCTCTCGACGATATGTCTGTAGAAACGACCAAGATAAGGGCCGCTGATGCCGTGGAGGAGAAAGGCGAAATCTTGGGTGTTTTTCCAGAATGGGACTATCGCTTGGGGGGCGCATCGGCAATTAGCGCCACGGTCCGATCAGGCGAAAGTCGCCTACCAGATTTAGCAGAATGCGATCGATTCTCTGAGCTGCTAAAAAGTTATAGTTCACAGAAAAGTCGTATAACTGAAATCACGCGCAGAGCGCGTACGAGCTGTGCGCAGCGCTTGAAACGTAGGTACGAAGGTGAAGAAATTGATGTATCGGCGGTGATAGATTTTATTGTTTCCCGTAGGATTGGTATATCGGGCGACGAGAGAATTTATACGACAAAACGTCGTGTAGCTCGCGATTTAGCGATGGCTTTGTTGATAGACACATCGGCGTCGACGGAAATCAAAGTTGCAGAGCGAGGTGCAACAGTGCTTGAGAGTGCGGCGGTTTCCGCCGCTCTTCTGGGGCAGGCATTGGAGGAGCTCAACGATCCGTTCGCGATGTTCGCTTTTTCCTCAGATGGAATCGATGATGTCCGCATCGTGCCGATTAAAGAATTCTCGCAGGATTTTGGTCAGGCGGTAGCCAGACTAGCAAGCATGAAGCCGGGCCTTTCCACCAGACTTGGAGCCGCTATCCGATTTGTTCGTAGTGTCGTAGCCAATCGCGGGAGTCAGCGGAAAGTCTTGATTGTGGTAACTGACGGTGAACCTGCCGATCGCGACGTTTCAGACGCCCAATACTTAATCGAGGATGCGCGAAAGGCTGTCTCCGAAGCACGGAAAAGTGGAGTCGACCTGTTTTGCGTAGCGTTGGGAAAGGATGCGCAATCAAGTGCCGCAACTATATTTGGCCGCAAAAATACGCTTGCAATAGAGCGCATCGAGGAATTACCATCGCGACTTTCTAATCTATACTTTAAATTGACAATTAGCTAGCCTAAAGTCGAGATCTGTAATTCACGACGTTACCCCACCCAAGAAAATTTATCCAGTGTAGGCGAGACTCCTGGTTTGCTGCCTGTGAGGCGCGATCAAAGAGAGAAAAATTGGGGAGATCGTAGTTGGGCTTTGCCCGCGGTGAGTTCCATAAGTCTGCCTACGCCGCATTGGCGGTAGTTCCATAAACTGGCGTTAGGCCGCAGATTTCTGCATCGCTGTTTGTGGTACGGCTAACCATCCGAAACTGTGGAAATAAGCGCCGGCACCGGTGGCCCCTGATGACAATACCGGTCCCGTGGTGAAATGCTTGCGCCTTAGGTTTTCGTGAGGAATAGCTATGACCACCACCAATGAAATTGCCGATAAAGTTGCGGCTGACCACGGCCTGACCAAGGCGCAAGGCAAGGCGATCGTGGAGGCTGTCTTTGCCGCGATCACGTCGGCTGCGACCTCCGGAACCGAGACGTCGATCCCAGGCTTTGGAAAGGTGCGCCGCGTCGGCGCGATGTAAGAGTGCAGCTTATGCTGCTGGGATAACTGGGAACTACCCATGCCCACCGGCTTACCTTGGCTGGCAACAGCTGCAATCGGGGAAACTCGACAGGGGACAATAGCATGTCGGGAAAAGGCTGAGGCCGTCGCAGCTATCGCGATCTGATCGGTCAGGGCAAAGCGCGTATGGTGAAAGCTAGACTGCCTGAATCCTAAACCGAGGAACCAGAAGCCGGTGGTGACGCTCAACGATAGCCGATGCGTCATCGAGCGTAGTGGATGACAAGTTCATTCCGGGGAGTGACGAAATTTGCCCGTTTGCTCCACCCCAGTCGCGCTCTCCATCCCCTGCCGGGGACCGAACGGTTGAGTGGGACACCTGTCCGCGCTGTATCTCTTTCATTGCGTAAACGCGGGATCGTCTAAACGGGCTGGCCTCACCAGACCCACATGACGACGGAGCCGCCATATTAGCCAAACGCCCGGGGTAATGTCCGGGACAGCCGCCCAGAGGCGGACGGCAATGGGTGAAACGCGCCGGGTGACCGGACGGGAACCCCCTCTGGCCGGGTGAAGGGCGGCGTGCTGACATGAGATCGGAAGCCTTATGACGACGATTGAGACACGCTGATGCACGTCGATGCCGTGGAAAGACGACTGATCTCGCTACCTGCCCTGTCACGACAGGGAAAGCGGATAAACGGCCTCCATCGTCTTCTGGACTGCCCCAAGATTTGGGCGCAGGCCTATGAAGCGATTGCCCGAAACTCCGGGGCTCTCACTCCCGGCATCGATCCCCGCAATACGCTTGACGGCTTCTCGCTGGACAGGTTGGACGGGATCATGCGCCGGGTGAAAGAGGGAAGCTACCGCTTCAAGCCTGTTCGCAGGCACTACATCCCTAAGGCGAACGGGAAATTACGCCCTCTGGGCATTCCCGATGCTGATGACAAGCTCGTGCAGGCGGCCGTGAAGCTGGTTTTGGAGCAAATCTATGAACCGAATTTCTCGCGTCGCTCGCATGGGTTTAGGCCCAAACGCTCCTGTCACACGGCTCTGGCCTCCATCCAGAAGACGTGGGGCGGAACAGTGTGGCTGGTCGAGGCCGATATTGCCGGGTTCGTCGACAACATCGACCACGACATTCTGATGAATCTGCTGAGGAAACTGATCGATGATGAGCGGTTTCTGAAGCTTATCAGAGGGATGTTGACGGCTGGCTATATGGAGGACTGGAAGTGGCACGCGTCGTATAGCGGCACACCACAGGGCGGAGTTATCTCGCCCTTGCTCGCGAACGTGTATCTCCATGAACTTGATGAGTTCATGGATAGCCTCAAAACCCGGTTCGACCGGGGCATTGAGAGGCCAACGAATCCAGAATACCAGAAACTGCTCAGCAAGGGAGCGCATTATCGTCAGCATATCGCGAAGCTGCGAAGCTCTGGCCGAGAAGCCGAAGCAGAGCGGCTTCGGGCTCAACTGCAGCCTTTGATCGTTGCTGCGCGGAAGCTCCCCAGTAAGGACTTCCACGACACGTTCTTCCGGCGGATTCAATATGTTCGGTATGCCGATGACTTTCTTATCTCTGTCATCGGTACGAAACAGGAAGCTGCCGACATCCTGAATGAGGTCACATCCTTCCTCAAGGATCAACTTCATCTTGATGTCGCGCCGGCAAAGAGCGGTATTACAAAGGCAGATGACGGCGGGGTGACCTTTCTCGGCTACGCTGTTCGGTCGACCAAGCGAGCGTTTCGCGAGAAACGTGTCATGAGGAAAGGTCGAAGGGCAATGGTCAAGCGGACACCGGTACGCGGAATCCGTCTGCATCTCCCTCGGGAGAAGCTCGCGGCCTTCGCCAAACGGAACCGGCTTGGCAGCTATCATGCTATACGCGGCGTAATGCGTCCCGAGATGACAATCAGCTCGGATGTCGCCATCATCGTTTCGTATAACGCGATGCTACGGGGATTGGTCGGATATTACCAGTTAGGCAATAACTGGAAAAGTGAGATGGCCCCACTCCAACGTGTGTGGTGGTTTAGTCTCATGAAGACATTGGCGAGAAAGCACAAATGCAGCATCGCGAAGATCTTCAATATCCATTTGCAGCGGCACCAAGGGGATCATGGGCTCTGGGTGGAAACCAAAGATGGGCGCAGGTTCGTCGCGGTATTCCAGCTCAGGCACGTTGCGTCGAAGACGATTATCGAAGACCCCCGCATCGATCAGGATCAGCCTTCGTTCTGGTTCTGGGGAAGAACTGATCTTATTGATCGGCTTCGCGCTCGCACTTGCGAGTATTGCGGGATATCCGATGTGCCCGTCGATATTCATCACGTTCGGCGGATGGCGGACATGAATGGCGTCTCATGGCTTGCTCGAACCAGAGCAGCCCGCATGCGCAAACGTACTATCGCGTGCGAACCTTGCCATCGCGCCATCCATGCCGGTCGTCTTCAGCAACGGCTCGACAGCATTGGGGTATTGTCAGCATAGGAGCCGGATGATGGGAAACTATCAAGTCCGGTTCCGTGGGAGGGAGAGAGGGCCGCGTCAATGACCGACCTCCTCTCTACCCGACTTCAAGGTGAAGGACACGCCCGAGCGCGAGGCGCGCAACCCGGCAACCGGCGCGACGATCAAGGTCGCTGCGGCCAGGAAGCTCAGCTTCTCACCGGCCAAAGCACTCAAAGCCAGCCTCAACAAATGAAAGCGGCGGCGGTCGGGAATTCGCTCGCGACCGCCATCACCATGTGCTGGCAAGTGAGCCGCAGCTCTGTGCGCCGCAAGGGATTGAACCCAACGCCGCTTGTCTGAGATATGCGGGATCTCGATCTGACGTGAGAGAGTGACATGGGCAAGAAAGTCGACCGCATTTGCCAATCCCTGAAAAAGGGCGTGTCTGATGGATTGGCGAGCCATCAGCTCTACCAGTTCGTGACCACAGCCAATCCGTCTGCCTCGGCCAAACAGATCAAGCGGGCATCGCTGATGGCGATGGCAGATCTTGACCTGCCCGACAAAAGCGCAATGGAAATGATCTATTCCATCGCTTTTGTTCGGGCATTGCGACCCAGCGCATAGCTGGCGCTCCTAGTTGATCGCAAAGGACCTGTGATGTGGTCGCTGCGAACGATTGCCTGCCCTCGAACGTGACGAATTCCCGCATGAAAAAAACCCAGCGCAGTTTTGTGGTCGAGTACAAAAGCGGCCGACGAAAATCCCCGACCAGACCGACGAACTCGATCTGGGGGAACCTGGACCTAAGATCGGCCGGTCGAGAGGTCGATACCATCTTCACTGATGCGGGGAGTGGTCTCCAGGCAACCGGAGAAAGCCGAACACAACTCACGACAGGCTCAAGGTCAAGGCATCGGCACGCCACAATGAGATTGCGGCTCAGCCGGATCAACGAGATGTCGTTAGCGATGCCGCCACTGAGGTTGAAACGACCCCCAGCAGTCGGGCCCGGTCGATGCGACATCTGGCGCGTTTCCAGCGGAAGTTTCAGCTGAGCAACTGGATACGAGCGGCGCTGCTGTTCCTGAGCCCATACAGGACAGATATGTGGTTCCGCAAAAGGAGCGGGCGCCAAGGAGGTCCAGGCAGAAAACTGGTCAGTTGCGGAAGGCGGGGAACACCCCAAGTGGACCATTGGCAGCTGCTGATGCCATATCTGGAGCGGCGCCCGCCCACGAGCTTGACGAGCTTGCCGAACTGGAGGCGGAGAACCGCAGGCTGAAGCAGATGCTGGCTGCGAAACTGCAAAAGGAGAATGTCTGGTTGCGAGAGCAGCTACAGCGCGCGAGATAATCGGACACTATATCGTTGCCTCCGCACTTGTTTTCAGCCCACATCCCCTCGATCCATCTGTTGCGCATTATCGCGCCATTATGCAATAGTTTGCATAATGGCCTCTAAATGCAAATCAGGGGAAGGGCTTTGAGCTTTGCCACTGCGGTGATGGAACGACAGGCGTCTGCCTTTGGCACCGCTGCCCTATTCGCTGTCGCTCAACAGACCGATCGACATGCCAGCCAGCTTGCGCGGTGGACGTGCCGGGTCTTGAACAAGCCCCGGCCCAGCCAGCTTCAGCAAAGGTTGCCAAGCCTCGCGTTTTTGCCCATCCGGGTGACGGTCAGACTGACGCTCAACGCCAATGGCGAAGAGGCAAGCGCCAGCCAGCCGGCACTTTGGTCCGTCTCTCAAGGGGAGGGGAAAAGACCGGCCGCCGCTCTCTCCTCCACAAGGCCTTTGTCCAGGTTTCCCCGTGCTTCCTGCAGCGGCGTTCCGCCCCTTTCGTGCAGCATTGGCGATGCCGCGCTGCTGCACTATCGCCAACCCTTCGGGCGGGTGATCCCCCTCCCGGACAAACGCCTTGTCCCCCTCTCTCCCGATCGGATCGCCGATTGCTCGGGAACAGGAGCGGGGCTCCTGCCCGACCGGGCACGAGGCCTTTCGCTTCGCGGGAAAAGGAGATCGAGGATGACCAAGGAATTCACCGCCTATCTGATCGAACCGGCTGCGGGCACCATCCGCTATGTGCGGGTCGATAACGATAACCGCCTGAAATCCATCTATGGCCTGATTGGCTGCAGTCTGGTGGATGCCGTCAGGATCGGCAACAAGCATCTGGTCTATTGCGACGACAATGGACTGGGCGACGGGCTGCATTCCGTGTCTGAACTGGTCGGCCACCCGTCACCGCTGGCCGGGAACCTTGTCGTTACCGGGCTGGACGAGGAGGGAGAGACGATATCGCCGCACCAGACGATCAGCGCCATCGCCGACATGTTTTCCATCGTACGGCCTGTCTTCGATCCGGTGTTCGAGGAGGTGAACCAGCCGGGCATTTTCGGCGTGGCATTGGCCAGCCTCGGCGTTCGCATCGAGCGCCAGAGGCCGATCATCATCACCGCGTGAGAGGAACATGGAACGTCAAAGGCATGTCGAGGTCTATGACACG
>Ga0058693_1000189_pt1 | contig 26138 bp, 25 predicted proteins | sample AgamicOrMarz_FD_55217 | JGI IMG/M metagenome (GOLD analysis project Ga0058693, IMG submission 55217) | Agave microbial communities from Guanajuato, Mexico - Or.Ma.rz | ecosystem: Host-associated > Plants > Phyllosphere > Phylloplane/Leaf | place: Guanajuato, Mexico | collected 2012-06-04 | reverse complement strand
GCCTGGTTGGCGGAGAGGTTTGCCATCCAGAACGGGTTCATGATGCCGGTGACAATCAGCGAACCGTGGATACCGGCGAACCAGAAGATCTGGCACAGCAGCACGGAAAGCAGAATGGCAGGCAGGGAATCAGACGCGGAAACCAGCGGTTCCAGCACGTGCATAATCGCCTGCGGCAGGATCATGCCGGTTTGCGCTTCAATAAACAGGTTCAGCGGGTGCAGCGTACCAATGATCACCAGTACCGGAATGAGGATTTCAAACGAACGGGCAACGCCGGTCGGCACCTCTTTTGGCAGACGAATGGTGATGTTGTGCTGCTTAAGCCAGGCGTAAACGCGGGTGGAGTAAATTGATGTCAGCAACGCGGTGAAAATGCCCTGGCCGGAGAGATACTGGGTAGAAATTTTGCCATCGGCATACGGTGCGGCAACCAGCAAAAACGCCATAAACGCCAGCAGACCGGTCATCACCGGGTCAAGGTTAAACTGGCGACCCAGGCTCGCGCCGATCCCGACAGAGATAAAGAAGGTCATTACCCCCATGCTGAGGTTAAACGGCAGCATCAGCTGTGCGCGGTATTCGGTGGAGAAATCGAGCCACGCGCGGGCGAAACCAACGGTGGTGTCGGCGGAAAACGGCGGGAAGATAAACACCAGCATAAACGAGCCGATGATCATAAACGGCAGTGCGGCGGTAAAACCGTCGCGAATAGCGATAACGTACTTCTGTTGCCCGAGGCGACCGGCCAGCGGCGTAATGCTTTGCTCAATAACCGTAATCATTGATTGATATAAGGAACTCATAAGAACACCTTTTTAATGCGCCGCTTCTATGAGCGACAGTGCATAGTCCAGTACCTCATTGCCACGTTGCATTCCGTAGTCCATCGGGTTGATGGGTTGGACCGGAATACCCTGAGCGGCGGCCTTTTCTGACAGCGTGTTTAACATGTATTTGACTTGCGGTCCGAGAAGCACGACCTGGTAACGCGGAAATTGCGTGTCGAACTCCGCGACGCCATACGCGTCGATCTCTACCGGTATATCGCGTTCCTTCGCGGCTTCCAGCATTTTCCTCACCAGTAAGCTGGTGGACATACCGGCTGAACAGCACAACATAATCCTGAACATCGTTAACCATCCTCGAAGTGTAAAAAGTTATTGCGGGGTCGATTGGATATCATATGGAAACCGGTTTCCATTTGTTCGCCGCAGAAGTGTGATAGCTGTCAATGTCTATGAATTATCTGATGCCGTAATTGGATTTGCGTCACGGAATTTGGCACTCTGTTGAGAACAAAAAGCGCAAAACGGAAAATCGGTTTCCATCAAAAAGCGAAACCGTTATACTGCGTGTGGTTATATATTAGCCGTTGAAGTATTTAGATTTTGCGGGCGCAATGTGCGCCTGTCAGGGGAGAAAGATGTCTACAATCAACGATGTATCACGTTTAGCTGGGGTGTCGAAAGCCACAGTCTCACGGGTGTTGAGCGGTTCGCGCGGCGTTAAGGAAGCCAGTCGCCTCGCGGTGCTGAAAGCGGTCGAAGAGCTGAATTATCGGCCTAATGTTATCGCGCAGTCATTGCTCAGCCAGTCGACAGGCTGCATCGGTGTTATCTGCGCCCAGGACAATATCAACCAAACCACCGGCTACCTCTACGCGCTGGAAAAGCATTTAAGCCAGAGCCAGAAACATCTGCTGCTGCGCTTCGCCAACACCAAAGCGGAAGTGATGAGCGCGCTGGATGAGCTGACCTGCGGGTTGTGCGACGATGTGCTGATCATCGGCGCGCGTTTCCCGCTCAAAATTGACGACGAAAACGTCATTCTGGTGGATTGCGTTGAGTCTGCCGACGCCACGCCCAACTGTATTCAATTTGATCACGCCTTCGCCGCCGAAACGGCCTGTAACTACCTGATTAGCCAGAGCCGCCGACAAATTGCGCTGATCCACCCGCGCACCGCCGCGGCCGATCAAGTGCTGCACGGCTATAAGCTGGCGCTGGAAAATAATTTCCTGCCGTTTAACCGCAACCTGGTGTTTATGGATGACACCACGTCCTCTGTTGCGTTGCAGGTGCTGCTCAATAACGCCACCACCCTGAATTTCAACGCGTTGCTGGTGGCGGACGAGCAGGAAGCCCAGCGCGTGATCCCGCAATTGCAGGCGTTTAATAAATCGGTGCCGGGCGACATTATGGTCTTCAGCCTCGCCGGTTCACTGCATTTGCCAGGCATTCCTACCATTCCGGCTATCGAATATTCGATGGACGCGATGGCAGCGCGCATTGTCGCCTGGCTAAATGAAAAAACGCAGAGCGTGCTGGGGGCTTACCGGGTACGCGGGGATTTAATTATTCCCGATGTCAGCAAACGCTAATCGCTTTTTTGAAAGCCTCCGGTCGGGGGCTTTTTGTTACCTTCGTTAAAATAAATTTTACGCAAAACGCCGTTACGGTTTGGTTTGCTGCCAGATGAAATAAACGCTTTTCTTCCAGTCAGTCTCACGGAAAAACATAACGGGGTATTTTCCCTTGTGCTTAACTTTCCCGCGCAGCGCGGGTTATCAGCCGTTTAGCTGAATTTTTCCAATCGTTAGCCATAAGTTTGCTAAGGACGTTTAGCTATAAGCCATACGTTTTCGTTGTTAGACAGGGTGCGGTGTGGCTCTTATCGTTCGTCATTATTTGTAAATTCCACGCAATCATTTGATGAGGGAGCAATTTTGGCCAGCTTCGTGAATAGCTTAAAAACAAAACCCACGCGCTTCACCCTCGCGCTGAAAATCGCGCTACTCAGCAGTGTGGTGGCGTTCTCGCCTGCCTCGTTCGCCGATGAGATCTTGAAAGAAGGCATCACACCGGCGACAGACGCCAGCCAGATCCCGGCGGCGGCGAAGCTGCGCAAAGACACGGTGGTAGCCGGTATTTCGGAACCGCAGGGGATTTTTAACCCCTACTTCTTCGTTAATGGTTGGGATGAAAACGTCACCAACGTCATCTTCTCGCGCCTGATCGACTGGGACAGCCATGGCAAACTGGTGCCGGGTCTTGCCGAAAGCTGGACGGTTAGCCCGGACAACAAGGTCTATACCATCAAGTTGCGCCCGAACCTGACTTTCAGCGACGGCTCGCCGCTGACCGCTGAAGACGTGGCCTTTACCCTGACAGTGCTCTACGACCCGAAATATGATGGCGACACGGATATCACGCTAGCGAATATCGCGGGCGGCGCGGAATACAAAGCCGGGAAAGCGGACAGCGTCAGCGGCCTGAAGGTGATTGATCCGTTAACGTTGCAAGTCACCACCACCCAACCGGGTGCCACAACGCTGGCGAAAATCGGCGGGCCGGTACTGTCCAAAGCCTATTACGGCAAGGGCTATCAGCGCGGCAACCTGGATTACCTGCGTACGCTGCACGGCAAACCGCTGGGCAACGGGCCGTATGTCTATGAGAAATACATTCCGGGCCAGGAGATCCGTTTCCACGCCAACACCCATTTCTACCGTGGCACACCGCCAACGCCGCGCTTTATCTATCGCGTGACCAACCCGTCCACCAACTTCCAGCTGTTCCAGACCGGCGAGACGGACTATGACGCGTTCACCTCGCGCCCGGATGATATTGAACAGCTGAAAATGCTCGGCTTCGCCAATATCAACCTGTACGGCTCCAGCGATTACAGCAAAGTGGAATTCAACGTGCGTCGCCCGGCGTTGCAGGACGTGAAAGTACGCCAGGCGCTGATTTACGGCCTTGACCGCCAGAAGCTGATTGATGTGGTGTATCAGGGGTATGGCAAAGTGGCGATTGAGCCAATTGCGCCGATCTCCTGGGCCTATAACACTGACGGGGTTAACCCGTACAAATTCGACCCGGCGCAAGCGAAAAAACTGCTGGATGAAGCGGGCTGGAAACCGGGGCCGGACGGCATCCGTGTGAAAGACGGCAAACGCCTGGAATTAACCTTGCTGGTGAGCAAGAAAGTGCTGAACGACGCGCTTATCCCGATTGCCAAAGAGAACTGGCAACAGATTGGCGTGCTGCTCAAACCACAGGTTGTCGACTTCAACGCCCTGATGGCGCAGCGTAAAGCCGGCAATTATGACCTCGCCTCCTTTAGCACCAGCACGTTAAACGATCCGCATGACGGCGTGTGGGATTACTACAGCACGGAAGCGAAAGAGTCCGGCTATAACAACCCGCAGGTCGATAAGCTGATTAACGAAGGTAACGCGGTGCTGGATGTGGAAAAACGTAAACCGATTTATCACCAGCTGTATAAAGTGCTGGCGGATGATCCGCCGGTGATCCTGCTGGGCAACCGCGAAATTTTGTCGGCCAGCAGCGCCCGCGTCACCGGTTTTAAACCGGATATCTACAACGGCCTGACCGGCAGCCTGCCGGATGTGAAAATCGTTAAGTAACACCATCACAACTGCCGGGGCTTCCCGGCAGTTGCCATGAGAACGCTATGCGAAATTTTATCCTGAGGCGGCTGCTGCAAACCATTCCCATGCTGCTGCTGGCTTCGCTGATTATCTTCATGCTGTTTGCCAAAACGCCGGGTGACTTTATCGACGGCAACGTCACGCTGACCGCCGCCCGCGCCGCTGAACTGAAAGCCATTTATGGCCTCGATCAACCGCTGTTCACCCGCTATCTGCACTGGCTCGGCCAGTTGTTACGCGGTGATTTAGGCTTCTCGTTGCAATATCAAATCCCGGTGAGCCAGTTGCTGAACCAGTACATCTGGAACTCGTTCCTGCTGGCAAGCGTTGCGCTGGTGTTTTACTGGGGCATCGGCCTGGCGGTGGGTATCGCCTCGGCGCTGAAACCCAACTCGCTGTTCGATCACCTGGTGAGCGTGGTGGTGTTCGCTGCCATGTCTTTTCCGACCTTTTTCCTCTGCCTGTTGCTGATTAAGTGGTTTGCGGTGGATCTGCACTGGCTGCCGGTCGGCGGCATGACCAATACCGGTAGCGACGAAGGCGGCTGGGCGTGGGTGATGCAGGTGGCGGCGCACCTGGTGCTGCCGGTGCTGGCGCTGGTGATGTTGCAGGCGGGCAGTCTGACACGCTATTTCCGCGCCAGCATGCTGGACGTGGTGAAGATGGATTTTATCCGCACCGCGCGCGCCAAAGGGCTGCGCGAACGGACGGTGATTTTTAAACACGCGCTGCGCAATGCATTGTTGCCGATCATTACCCTGCTCGGGTTTGAACTGCCGGGGCTGTTTTCGGGCGCGATTATCACCGAAAAAGTGTTTAACTGGCCGGGCGCGGGGCATATTCATATCGATTCGCTGGCGGCGCGCGATTACCCGGTGCTGATGGGTTTTACCCTGTTCCTGGCGGTGCTAACCATTCTTGGCAACCTGATTGCCGATGTGCTTTACGCGTGGGCTGATCCACGTATTCGGGTGAGGTCGTGATGTCCGGTTCGCTTTTTTCAACCAATCGCCGCCTGCGTAAAGCAGAAATCCCGGCGCTGGCACAGGCCACGCCTTCACCGTGGCGGCAAGCCTGGAAAGCGCTGCGCCATAATCATTTAGCCATGTTGTGCCTGTTTTTGCTGGTGGTGATGACAATCTGGTGCGTGATTGGGCCGCTCTGGTCGCCGTGGAAAAATGACGCTACCGACGCGCTGATGATCAACAAGCCCCCCGGTGCGGAGCACTGGCTGGGCACTGATTTTCTGGGGCGCGATGTCTATACCCGCCTGCTGCTGGCGGGGCGCATTTCGTTGATTATTGGTCTGCTGACCATGCTGCTCTCCGTGGCGCTCGGCTATCTGCTGGGCGCGGTCTCCGGTTATGCGGGCGGCTGGACAGACAAACTGATTATGCGGCTGGCAGACCTGGTGATGACCATTCCGAGTTTACCGCTGCTGATTGTCGCCGGTGCGATGCTGTCGGAACTCGATTTCTCCGCTGAATCACGCATCTACATGGTGGTTGTCATGCTCAGTTTGCTGGAGTGGCCGAAGCTGGCGCGACTGGTGCGCGGGCAAATTCTCTCCCTGCGCGAGCGCGATTTTATGCTGGCGACGCAGGTGCTGGGCTTGTCGTCGCGTCGCCGTCTGTTTGGTCACTTATTGCCGAATACCATCCCGATTCTGGTGGTGATGGCGACGATGGCTGTGGCGAACGCCATCCTGATGGAGTCCGCGCTGAGTTACCTCGGGCTTGGCGTGGTGCCGCCCACGCCATCGTGGGGCAACATGATGGACGCCGCCAACAGCCTGATTGATTTTCAGCGCCGCCCGTGGCTGTGGATGCCGCCGGGTATTGCCATTTTTATTACCGTGATTGCGATTAACGTGTTGGGTGACGGCCTGCGCGATGCGCTGGATCCGAAGATGAAACGGAGCGTGAAATGAGCGAACCGCTGGTCACCTTTAATCAATTGTCCCTCTCTTTTGCCGGCGATCAGGGGCGCGTGCGCGCCGTGCAGGACGTGTCGTTCACCATCAACGCCGGGCAAACTATCGGCGTGGTGGGCGAGTCCGGCTGCGGAAAAAGCGTCACCGCCATGTCATTGATGGGGTTGTTACCACCGCAAGCGGCCCGCATTGACGGCGGGCAGATCCTGTTTCAGGGCACTGATTTGCTGCGCCTGAAGCCGTCAAAAATGGCGGATCTGCGCGGCAACCAACTGGCGATGATTTTCCAGGAGCCGATGACCGCGCTTAATCCGGTGCTGACCATCGGCGAGCAGCTTTGCGAACCGCTGATTCGCCATCGCGGTGAAACGCCCAAAGCGGCATGGGCGCATGCCACGCAGTTAATTACCGAGGTGGGGCTTGCACGGGCGGAGAGCCTGATGAGCAGCTATCCGCATCAACTTTCCGGCGGCATGTTGCAACGCATCATGATTGCCATGGCGCTGAGTTGCCAGCCAAAACTGCTGATCGCCGACGAACCGACCACCGCACTGGATGTTACCGTGCAGGCGCAAATCTTGCGGCTGCTGCGCGACCAGGCGCGGGCGCATGAGATGGCGCTGATGCTGATCACCCATGATTTAGGCGTGATCGCGCAAATGGCGGAGCACGTGGTGGTGATGTACGCCGGGCGCATTGTTGAACAAGGCCCGACGGCCGATGTGCTGCGTAACCCGCTGCACCCGTACACCAAAGGGCTGATCGCGGCACGTCCTGTTCCGGGCGAGCGCCGGCGTCGGCTTTACTCCATTCCCGGCCAGGTGCCGGATCTCGCCGCGCTGCCGCCGTACTGCGCCTTTTACGATCGCTGCGAGCGGGCGACCGGGGAGTGCCGGGCGGGCATTCCGCCGCTTATCGGCCAGACGCGGCAAGCCGCGTGTATTCACAGTACGCTTCTGGAGCCAACAGCATGAGCCAGCAATATGTCATTGAAGTGGAAGGGCTGAAAAAGCACTTCCCGTTGCGTGACGGGCTGTTTGGCCAGCAAACCGGGGAGTTACGCGCCGTGGACGGCGTCAGCTTTAAGATTCGCCAGGGGACGATTTTCGGGCTGGTGGGCGAGTCCGGTAGCGGTAAAACCACCGTTGGCCGCACCTTGCTTGGGCTGTACGACAAAACCGCAGGCAGCGTGAAGTATCGCGGCCAGGAGCTACAAGATCTGAGCGCGAAACAGATGCGCGCGCTGCGCCCGAAAATCCAGCTGGTATTTCAGGATCCGTACAGTTCCCTGAACCCGCGTATTCGCGTGGGCGATGCGATTGGCGAAGCGATGCTTGAGCATAAGCTGTGCAGTCGGGCAGAGCTGCGCGACAAGGTGCTGGATGTGATGAAGATTTGCGGGTTTGCGCCGCAGCATTACAACCGTTTCCCGCACGAGTTTTCCGGCGGGCAGCGCCAGCGTATTGGCATTGCGCGCGCGCTGATCCTCAACCCGGATTTCATCATCGCCGATGAGCCGATTTCGGCGCTGGATGTCTCCATTCAGGCACAAATCATTAATCTCTTTGCCGACCTTCGCGACGATCGCGGCGTGACATTCCTGTTTATCTCCCATGATTTGGGCGTGGTGGAACACCTGTGCGATGACGTCGCGGTGATGTACCTCGGGCAACTGGTGGAAACCGCCAGCCGCGACACGTTGTTTAACCAGCCGCTGCACCCTTACACCCAGGCATTGCTGGCGGCGGTGCCAACGCTCGACCCGGATAGCGAACCCGTCGCTGTGGTGCAGGGGGAAATTCCCGATCCGTCGCGCCCGCCGTCCGGCTGCCGTTTCTCGTCGCGCTGCACGCTGGCGACCGCCCAATGCCGCGCTGAAATCCCGGTGCTGCGTGAAGTGGAACCAGGGCATCATGTGGCGTGTCATTTGGTAGGAATGGCAGAATAAATAATGGTCTTTTTATTTCTGGCTGGCGTTACGGCTCCAGCCAGAAATAGAGGAAAATAATCCCCTATTACTGCCGAATAATTAATATTCATCTTTTTAATCAGCGAAGCGGTAATTTAACAAGCAATGTTGTTGTGACCCAAAATAACCGTTTCGCTGACATTAAGAATTACTGCTTATTTTATTTCTCTGCTCTGGTCTGTTCTATGCTTATCAGTTCTGTCTGAACCTTATAAGGAACAGGATATATGAGAGCACTGACTTATCACGGCGCGCATAAAGTTAGCGTTGATAACCGCCCCGATCCGGTTATTGAATCTTCAGACGATATTATTCTTCGCGTTACCGCAACGGCAATTTGTGGTTCCGATCTGCATCTTTATCACGGGAAAATACCGGGCACCAATCACGGCGATATATTCGGTCATGAATTTATGGGCGAAGTGGTGGAAACCGGGCCGGGCGTCCATGCTGTCAGCAAAGGCGACCGGGTAGTGATCCCTTTTGTCATTGCCTGCGGGGAGTGTTTCTTCTGCAAACTTCACCAGTACTCGGCCTGTGAGCAAACCAATTCCGGCAAAGGCGCGGCGCTGAACCGCAAGGGCATCACGCCGCCTGCGGCGCTGTTCGGTTACAGCGATTTGTACGGCGGTATTCCCGGCGGCCAGGCCGAATATGTGCGCGTGCCGAAAGCGAACACCGGGCCGTTTAAAGTGCCGGATACACTGGCTGATGAGAAAGTGCTGTTTCTCTCCGATATCTTGCCTACCGCGTGGCAGGCGGTGAAAAACGCCGAGGTGAAACCTGGCTCCAGCGTGGCGATTTACGGTGCCGGGCCAGTCGGTTTACTCACGGCGGCCTGCGCGCGTCTGGAGGGAGCCGAACAGATCTTTATGATTGATGACAGCGACTACCGGTTGGCTTTTGCCCGCGATCGCTATGGCGTAATACCGATTAACTTCGATAACAATGACGATCCCGCCGCCTGGATAATCGAAAATACGGCGGGACACCGTGGTGTTGACGCCGTTATCGATGCCGTAGGATTTGAAGCCAAAGGCAGCACCACCGAAACGGTACTCAGTACGCTGAAAATCGAAGGCAGTAGCGGGAAAGTGCTCCGCCAGGCGATCGCCGCTACGCGCCGCGGCGGGATTGTCAGCGTGCCCGGCGTGTATGCGGGTTTTATCCACGCGTTTATGTTCGGCGATGCCTTCGATAAGGGGCTGACATTCAAAATGGGCCAGACGCATGTGCATGCGTATCTGCCGGATTTGTTACCGCTGATTGAGTCTGGTCATTTGAAACCGGAAGAGATCGTCACGCACCACCTGCCACTGGAAGAGGCCGCTCGCGGTTATGACATCTTCGATAAACATGCCGAAGATTGCCGCAAAGTGATCCTCGTGCCGGGCCTGAATGCACAAAAAGCGACGATTTAACCTGTCGTTTTTTTGCTAACACCTGCGGGAATTGCTGAGACACGCCATGCCTCTCCCGGCGAGGAGAGGCATACCGAAGCGCTGGAGCTTAAATAAAGGTGAAAATCTCGTCGCGCGGCAGGCGCGATTTTGGCAGTGCGGCGTTGAAATCGTTGTCGCTGCGAACGCCGAGCGACACCAGCACCACGCTGGTCAGCCCTTTCTCACGCAGGCCGAGGGAAAGATCCAGTTCGCGCTGGTCGAAACCCTCCATCGGTGTGGCATCAATACCGAGCATTGCCGCACCCAGCAGCAGGCCGCCAAGCGCCAGATAAACCTGTTTTTCCATCCACTGCGGCAGATCGCGCTGCTCATAACGGTGAATCGCTACGTACGAACGGCGGCCTTTATCCTGACCCGCTTTTGCCGCTTCGTCTTTAAAACGACCGTCTTTCTGCTCTTGTTCCAGTACATTTTGCAGGTGCTGCTCATCAAGATCGCTGCGGATGCACAAGGCGATAACGTGAGACGCATTGACGATTTTCGGCTCGTTATAGATGAACGCCGCAGTGGCGGATTTCGCCATTGCCGCGCGGCCTTCCGGCGTGGAGGCGACCACAAAGTGCCACGGTTGCGAGTTCACTGAAGAGGGGCTGTTTTGCAGCACGTTGAGCAAGGTGTCGATTTTATCCTGCGGCAGCGTTTTGCCGGGTTCAAAGGCTTTCACGGTATGGCGGGCAATTACCGCATCATCAAGTGTCATTGTCGTTCTCCTGCGCAATAGATGAAAAATTCGGGGCGAACCGTCCCGTAGAGTGTGACGAGAATAAACAGAAAGCGGCACAAGATAAATCGGTGTAAAAAGGCAGCACTTTCACTCGGCGAGTGAAAATGGAGTTTGCCAGGGCGATGTTTTCTGGCAAAACAGAGAAGCCACTCGCCTGTTATTCACCCTGCGGAGAAACCATGATTCGGCTGGAAGATGTCACGCTGTTCGTCCGTTCAGCGCTACTGGGAAGTTTTTCAAACGCGGCGCGCGAAGCCGGGCTGTTGCCAGGCCAGGTGAGCGCGGCGGTGCACCGGCTGGAGCGCGATCTGGATAAACGTCTGTTTGTCCGATCCACACGCAGTTTGCGCCTCACCGCCGAAGGGGAAAAATATCTCCCTTTTGCCCAGGAGATGCTGGCGGTTGTCGCGGCCGGTGCGGAGAGTCTGCACAGTGGCGATAAAGAGATTCAGGGTGAACTGCGCGTGGCGGTGCCTTCCGATATAGGCCGCAATGTGCTACTGCCGCTGATTACGCGCTTTTGCGAGCAGCACCCCAAAGTGTCGCTGCGGCTTTCGCTTTCCGATCAAATCAGCGATGTCTTTCGCGATCCGGTCGATATCGCCATTCGTTATGGCGTGCTGGACAACAACAGCTATGTCGCCTTGCCGATCGCCGAAGATAACCGCCGGGTGCTGGCGGCGGCGCCAGCATATCTGGCGAAACACGGACGCCCGCAAACGCTGGATGATGTGGTCAATCACCACTGTTTACTTTTCACCATGAACAGCCAGGTGTATGACAAATGGAGCTTTCCGGAAAACGGCATGCGCCGCCAGTTGATCGTCAAAAGCCGGATGCTGTGCGACGACGCCGATGTTGCCCGGCGTTGGGCGCTGGAAGGCATGGGCATTATTTATAAATCGTGGATCGATATCAGCGCCGATGTGCTGGCAGGACGGCTGGAAGTATTATTGCCGCAGCATCCCGGCGAACCCACGCCGCTGAACCTGATTTGCCCGCATCGCAAACAGTTTTCCCCGGCAATTCGCCATTTGCATAGCGTGCTGCGCGAACATCTGCGGCCGATCACCGCGTTGCTGCAAACTCACCCGGCCTTTAAACCGCACGGATGACCAAAAAATGTACGCCACTGCGCGCCAGGATTAACCTCTTTGCGTAGCTCATTACGCACTATTACGGAGGTATCAGCACATGGCTTTACGTTCACTGGGTACAACAGGGTTACAGATCCCGACACTGGTTTTCGGCGGCAACGTTTTTGGCTGGACGGTCGATGAAAAGCAGAGCTTCAGCTTGCTGGATGCGCTGCTGGAAAGGGGTTTTACCGCTATCGACACCGCCGATGTTTACTCGCGCTGGGCGCCGGGCAATAAAGGCGGCGAATCGGAAACCATTATTGGCAACTGGCTGGCGGCGCATCCTGGCGCGCGCGACAAAGTCACGCTGTTTACCAAAGTCGGCGCGGATATGGGCGAAGCGGGTAAAAAAGGCCTTTCCGCGCGCTGGATCACCCAGGCGGTGGAAGATTCGTTACGCCGTCTGCAAACGGACTATATCGATCTCTACTTTTCTCACTGGCCGGACAGCGAAACCGCCTATGACGAAACACTCGGCGCGTATGAAAAACTGCTGAAAGCCGGGAAAATCCGCGCCATTGGCGCATCCAACCTGAATGCTGAGCAACTGAGCGAATCGCTAAAAGTGGCAGACGCCAACGGCCTGCCGCGCTACCAGGTGCTGCAGCCGGAATACAATCTTTATGACCGTTCCAGCTTTGAAGGCGCGTTGCAGGATTTAACGATACGGGAAAACATTGGCGTGGTGACCTATTACAGCCTCGCGTCCGGTTTCTTGTCCGGCAAATACCGCAGCGAAAAAGATTTGAGCCAAAGCCAGCGTGGGCAGGGCATTGCCAAATATCTGAACCCGCGTGGTTTCGCCATTGTTGAGGCGCTGGAAAGCGTGGCGGCCAGCCACAACGTGAAACCCGCCGAAGTGGCGCTGGCGTGGCTGATTCAGCAACCGGGCGTTACCGCACCGATTGCCAGTGCCACCAAACTGGCGCATATCGACAGCTTTGTCACCGCCGTGTCGTTAAACCTCTCCGCAGATGAAATCGCCGCGCTGAATAAAGCCGGGGCCTGATCCCATCGCCCGGCGGCGCCAGTTGCCGGGCTGCATAACTTTATGCGCAGTTGAGCGATAAGCGCGCACTCATCCAGATTCCAGTACCCTCTTTAAAAACAACCTGAAGCAAACCGCTTATTGGCGGCGCGTACGGCACGGGTTTTGCGCTTTGGTGAACGCCGAGGCCTAGCCCTGAACTATCACGTTGCCGATTGAACCGGCGTCGGTGACGCGGATACCTTTCGCCATGAGCGCGGCGGATCTGTTGATGCTTTGTTGAAGTAAACGCAGCGGTAACGTGCAAAAAACACCTGAGTGACACGCCCTGTCAGGGTGATCGTTTATCTTTCCCTGAGCGAAATCATGGCATTGTGTAATTGTTGCGCTTTGGGCAGAAATTTCATTTTAGTTTTTCGCATTACTGCCGTTAACCACTATGAAAAAACAAGGTTTTACCTGGATAGCAGGGCCGTGGCGCAAGGGTCAGGCCGTAACCGTTAACGTCTTCTGAGACTTAGTATTCCGGAACCCGTCACAATGAAGGAAAGTCACGACAGAAAACACGACCCGTTGATTGAGCGGCTGTGCGAGATCTTCGCGGCGTTGTATCAGGGAAAGATCATTGATAAGGCGTGGCTGTGCGAAAAATTCGGTATCACTGAACGTACGGCTTATCGCGATCTGGCACGGCTTGGGCATATTCTCGATCAGGTTTCGCCGGGGCGGTACAAACTCAGCGTCCATCTTCTTCCTGCCTTGCATAATGGCCATTTGGCGGAGTTCGCCGATTTTACCGGCGTGGCGCACCTTTTTCCGCGTAATGATGGCCAGTCACTGCGTAACAGTATGCAGCACCGCAGCAATATTACCTTTCACGCGCCGAGTAGCCGGGAGAACCGGCAAATCGAAGATCTGATTAATCAGCTTAATCGCGCCATTACCGGGCATTGCGAAGTGGAATATCACTATCGCGATAAACCCCGGTGCGCGCAGCCTTATCGGCTGATTAACCAGTACGGTCTCTGGTATCTGGCGGCGGTGGAAAATGGGCGGCTGAAAGCGTTTGAAGTGGCGCGAATCGAAAACCTGAAAAGCACGACGCTTAATTTTGAACCCCACGCCGAGGTACTGGCGGAGCTGGAAAACAGCGTCGGCATCCGCTTTGGTTCAAGGGTTGAAGCGCTGTTGCGCGTCTCAGCCCACGCCGCCGAATATGTCACCCGTCGGGCGCTGTTTCCGGCACAACGCATTGTTGAACAGCATGATGACGGCAGCTTAACGCTTGCCACCGCCATCACCGATCCGCACACGCTGTTCCGCTGGTTGCGCTACTGGTTGCCGGATATCGGCATTCTTTCTCCGGCGTCGCTGCGCGAACAGTTCGAGCAGGATCTGCACCTGCGCTACGCCCACGGCGTGGCGCAGAGATAGCGTCCGCGTCTACAAAAGTGAAAAGTATTGGGGGGGCTAGCAAGGCCTTCCATCTTCAATCCACTTTTTCACTAACCCCATCGGCAGGCGGTACCGCGCGCAGTTATACACTTCAAGGATGCGCAGTTCTTCCTGCAACAGAGCTTTGAAACGAGCCGTTTCTCCCTCGTCGAGGGCGATAGACGTGAGCGCGGCGTCCAGGTTCTGCCTGTCGCGAACCACATAACCAATCACTTCATTTAATGCTTCGCGATGACGAAACCGAAACGGGTCGGGAACACCCATCGCGTCGAGTGTGACAGCATATTTTTTAATTGAACGGCGATATAAAAACTCAAAGAGCTCAGCGGCAAGGGAGACGTCTCGTTTTTCATAAATCCCCATCATGGCATAGGCGTATTCGGCGGGGTCTGCGTCGAGAAAGGAGAGGGGAGCGCTGTTGTAAATCATCAACGGAATATTTGCGGCGAGCCGGCTTGTCCGCTTGTTGCCATCTTCAAAGGGCTGCAGATAAGCAAGGTTGACCCACAGGAAAAACGCGGATTCAACCGGGTTTTTAATCAGCCTTGCTTTCTCAACAATGATTTCAAACATTTCTTTAAGCAAAACAGGCGTCTGTGGAGGTGTATATGTTGTGCCGCTGACGTTAACGATTTTGGTTCTTATGCTGCCAAGCCCCATTGAGTCCGACAATAAATCACTCATCAAGATCGAATGCAGATTGCTGATGACAGGTGTTGTGAGCCCGTACTGCGGAACCGCATCAATAAGAAACTCAATAGCTTGTTTATGGTTGAGCAGCATTACCGCATCCATGTCTCCCGCTTTCCTGCCACTGCGAAACAGCTCTTCTGTTGCCAGTAGTGAATAGGTGTTGCCTTCCAGGCGAGAAGATGACCATGAGAGATCGACCAGCAGTTGTTCCAGTACTTTTCGGGCATAGGTTCCGGCAGGCTGTTGGCCCGCCATTTGACCTTCCTTCAGCAGGGTTTCCGCAAGCGCTTCAGACAGTAAAAATGTTTCGTTAGGGATGTAAACATCGACGAAATCCCGGACATAACCGGTGATTTCTCGTGTGGTAAGCGGAGACTGAAGGTAGGTCAACAGAGACCGGGCATTATATGGCGCAGGAGATTCGTTTGCGGCCATCACCAGGCGATGAAGCGCAGCACGGGATAGCGTATAGCGGGTGGCTTTCCCCACGCCTTCTTTACGCAATAATCCTTCGTTGATAAGGACTTCAAGATGGCGTTTGATTGTCGACTTGCCAACCTGGAGCGCCTGGGCAAGTTCGCTGGAACTGACGGGCGTATTTTTCTCGCGCATCGTCACCAGCATTTCGTCTCGTACAGCCATACTTTCTCCTAACCCAACCCGCTTAGCCTTGTGGGCCGTAAACGTTAATACGGCCCATCATAAAAGCAAATACGGCTCATGGTAAGAAAAATAGGGTCCATATTCGATTTTTTCGGTCCATCTCGCAGAAATACGGCCCATAATGGGCAGGCCAGCTCGGCTGCGCTTTCGGCTAATCTTTATTTTCTACGTTGCTCATTATGCCTCCGGATTAGCCGTGATACTGCTCGTCGGTAACATGTTCAAGCCACGTAACCGGGCTGCCGTTGAGCGATTCGGCAATGGCGATATGCGTCATTGCGTTCTCAGCCGTTGCGCCGTGCCAGTGCTTCACCTCTTCCGGGATCCAGACGATATCGCCCTGATTCATCTCCTGGACGGTTTCACCTTCGCACTGAATCCACCCTTTTCCGTGCGTAATAATCAGCGTTTGACCCAGTGGATGGGTGTGCCATGCGGTACGCGCGCCGGGTTCAAAAGTGACTATCGCGCCACCCACGCGTGCGGGTTCGTCAGCTTTAAAGGGCGCGTCAATACGTACGCGCCCGGTGAAATAATCTTGCGGCCCTTGCGCAGAGGGAACCGATGCGCTGCGGATGATTTTCATGTTGTTCTCCCGTGTTTGAATACGTTTTAAAGCGTAGTTGGCAGGCGAGAAATTGTTGCAGGCAGAAAGCGGCGGTTCGCGGCGAAAACCGCGACTGACACCGGTAATAAGCAAGGTTTCCTGCGCCCTATTCGCTCCAAAAGGAAAAGTGACAAGGCGATCATAATCCTCACCGACTACCGACACTATTGGGGGAAATCGGCATGAGCTTATGAGTAAAACTCATCAATGGCGGCGTAGCGCCATCATCGCGCTGGCAAGAGTAAACAGCGCCATGATCCACGCCATCGTCCACGGCGTTCCGTCGCGAAACCACGTCAGCAGCAGGGACGAGATAATACCGCTGCCATATTGCAGCGAGCCAATCAGCGCTGAGGCAGAACCGGCGATAGAGGGAACAGTGTCGAGTGCGGCGGCGGTTGAGGTGGCGGCGATAATGCCGTTCATCGAAAAGAACAGAAACACCGGAATGATCACCGCAGCAATACCGCCGAACTGCAACTTCACCGCCAGCGCCAGAGTTACCATTGCCAGCGCGGCAATGGTAACGGCAATTTTCAGTAACTTATCCAGCGGATGGCGCTGCACCAGCCGCCGGTTCAGAAAGCTCACCCCCATTAAGCCGATAATATTGACGGCAAACAGCCAGCCATAATATTGCGGATCAATACCGTAATAGCGGATGTAAACGAACGGCGAACCGGTAATAAAGGCATAGGCAGAGACGTAGAAAAAGGTCACACATAGCGTGTAACGCATAAACGCGCGGTTACGCAGCAGCGCAAGATAGTTACGAAACGCGCCAGGCAGCGAGGCTTTGGTGCGCTTTTCGGCGGGTAAGGTTTCCGGAAGGAAATAGAGCGAAAGAAACATCAGCGTGCCAATCCCGGCCAGCAACCAAAAAATAGCGTGCCAGCTGGTGATTTGAATAATTTGCCCGCCCGCCAGCGGCCCAACGATCGGCGCAATCGCCATAATGATGGTTAACGTTGAGAGCATTTGCGCCGCGCGGGTGCGGGCAAACAGATCGCGGATCATCGCCCGCGCCAGCATCGGCCCGGTACAGGCACCGAAAGCCTGAAACACGCGCCAGAACACCATCTGATGGATTTCTGTGGAGAGCGCGCAGCCGGCAGAACCGATGATAAACAACAGCATGCCAATAAACAGCGGCGTGCGGCGACCAACCGCGTCGCTAATTGGCCCCCAAACCAGCTGCGCCAGCGCGAAGCCGACCAAAAAACCGGTGATGGTCAGTTCGATATCGCCCTGTAACTCTTTTGCCATCAATGGCATCGCGGGCAGGTAAATATCCGTCGACAGGGAGGTAAAGGCCATCAGCGCGCTGAGGATCGCGAGAAATAGCGGCCCGTGGAGCTTGTTGTTCATAAAATCCTGATTAAGTTACGAAGGGAACGCCGACAAGGGCGGAACGGTATCTTAATCAGTGCGGCACAAATGATAACGCCATTAAATCATAATGACGTTATGAGCCAGATTCATGAATGGCGTTCACTGACCGTCATGGTGAAAATAACGGGTTGGCTGCTTTCATTGGCGTAATGGTGCGCGGTGTCAGTTAACTGGCGATGTCGACAATATCCGCGACGGCGTGGTACCTGCAATTGACCCGGTGGTGGATCTCTATAATGCCATCAGCCTGCGCTACGCTATTCCGGTCGGTGGTGTGAACATTGCGGCCTATCACGGCGCGCCACGTCTGACGATCGCCGACGGTACGGAGCTGTTCGACATGATGAAAGAGGGCGAGCTGGCGCACGAATCACCGAAGCCGGGGGAAGTTATCTGGCGCGATGACACGGGCGTAACATGCCGCCGCTGGAACTTGCGCCAGGGCGTGCGTACCCGCCTGAGCGCTGCCGACAGCCAGATGTGGTTTATCCTCGAAAGCCTGCCGGAAATGCCGCTGGACGCATTATGTGAGGCAGGCGACGAACTGATCGCCGGATTGCAACGTATGATGCCGGGCTGTCGTGTTGAAAAAACCAGGCTCGGGTTTGATCTCTGAAGGGGGAAGAATGGATTTCACAGGATTGAGCGCATTTCCGCTGTCGCCGCTGCGCGACGAACGGCTGGATGAAGCGGCTTACGTGAAGTTGATTGAACGGTTGCGTGTTGCCGGAGTCGATTCGATTGGCGCTCTGGGCTCGACGGGGTGCTACCCCTATTTCAGCCGTACCGAGCGGGCCAATGCGCTGCGCCTGGCGACGGAGCATTCCGGCGCGGTTCCGGTGATTGCCGGGATTGGTGCGTTGCGCACGCGCGATGTGCTGTGGCTGGCGGAAGACGCGCAGAAAGCGGGCGTTAGCGCCGTGCTGCTGGCACCGGTCTCCTACCACGCCTTAACCGAAGAGGAAGTGTTCAGCCTGTTTGCCGCTGTTACGCGCGAACTCTCTGTGCCGCTCTGCGTGTACGATAACCCCGGCGCCACCCATTTCACTTTTAGCGACGAGTTGTTGCTTCGTATTGCCCAGTTGCCCAATATTGGCTCAATCAAAATCCCACCGATTTCCGCACCCGAGCGGGCTGCGCGCCTGCGCCCGCAAATGCCGGAGAGCATCACGCTGGGTATTAGCGGCGATGCCATCGCGGTTGACGGTCTTAGCGCCGGATGCGGTGTCTGGTATTCGGTACTCGGTGGGGTATTCCCGCAAGCGGCGCTGGCTATTTCCCGCGCGGCACAGGCCGGAGATTTCACACGGGCGCGCGCCCACTCTGATGCGCTGCAACCCTTGTGGGACCTCTTTAAACGCTACGGCGGTAGCCTGCGGGTGATGGCCACGGCGGCGGAACTGCTGGGTTTAGCGGGCGCATCGTGCTTGCCCGCGCCATTGCGGACGCTCACCGGCGATGCGCGCCGCGAGGTGGCGGAAGTGATTGAGCAACTGCGGTTAGCGGGTTGAGATAGCAGGGGGGCGCAATGTTAAGCCCCCAGCCGTTTCGCCACAAAGCGGGAAATCGCCGGGCCGGTTATCAGCACGAGGATAAATCGCCCGGTCTGCATTGCCATCACAAACGAGATATCAACCTGGCTTGACGAGGCGATAATCGCCACCGTATCCGCGCCGCCGGGGCTGGTGGCAAGGTAGGCGGTAAGCGGGTCGATGCCGGCGAAGTGCACCAGTAACCAGGCAAAACCGCAGCACACCGCGACAAGCGTCAGCACCGACAGCAGCACGCGCGGTAGCGCGCGGGCAGCGTAGCAGACAATCTCCCGCGTAAAACGTAAACCGATACTCCAGCCAATCATCGCGTAGGAGAGTGCCAGCAACCACGGCGGCAATTCCAGCGTCAGCAAACCGGTATCTTCCACCATTATTCCCAGCGCCAACGTTATCAACATTGGCCCGGACGGAATTTTGACGCAGCGGGCAATCAGGAAACCTGCGGCAATCACCAGTAATGTTCCGGCGAACGGCAGCCAGCGCACCGGGCCAAACAGGGTAAAGGTGGCGACCGCGTGATCCGCGCTCTCAGTTCCCATCCACATACGGGTCACCAGTACCGCGACCAGCGCCACGATCATCACCCGCAAATACTGCATAAACGCCACCAGGCGAACGTCCGCACCAAAGCTCTCGGCCATAATCGTCATGGCCGCCGCCGCGCCTGGTGACGATCCCCAAATCGCTGTTGAACCGGGGAAAACCTGCAATTTCGCCATGATCCAGCCAAGAATGGCGCTGGCAAAAATCACGGAGAAAATACAGCTGATAAACAGCGGCCAGTCGGCGGCGATGCGGCCAAACACGGACGGCGGGATCGCATGCGCAATCATCGCGCCGACTACCGCTTGCGCAGCGGCGAAGTATTTTTTACTGACGATAACGGGTCGGTTGAAGATGGCGAGAAGAATGCCGGAAAACATCGGGCCCAACAGAAGCGCTGCGGGCAGATGAATCAGTTCCATCACAGCAACGAAGAGCAATGAAAGGGCGACAAGCTGTGACCAGTTGCGAAACCAGGGCGCGTGTGTCGCCATCAGCGGCGCTCCCTGCACGCTACAGCAGCGGCGGTAAGATCAATCAACGGCATAACGCTTCCCGAAAATAACGTGTTGAAAAGCAAGGTTGGGTCTTTGAATGTAAGTGTTCTTCACTGTCCCTGCAAATGTGCTTTTCCTCACGGTAACATGGCTTAGCAGACCTTACTCTTCCCGTCGGAATTTGCGGTCAGCCTGTTCGCTGTTTTCAGCCAATGATAAGTGCAGCTCCACCTATTTGTTCTGCGTACTGTGAAGCGAGGCGGCTTTTTAACCAAAAATATTTATTTAAGAGGATATATTTTTTCTAATTCAACTATTTTCTGCTTTAGTAATAATTTGATTGGTATAGGCTATTCTAGCTATAGGTTTGGACATTTATGAAAATTCCTAATCTATTGTGAGCCTTCTTGCGTTATGCAATCTTAGTGGCTAATTTTTTATTACTCTGTGTTACTGTTGTTATTTGAAAAATAATAACTTCTTAATTTATTTACATATTTAGATGATTTTAAATGTGGCGAAATTTATTGCCACGTTATTTATTATATTAAAGATAATGCTTCCAGGTGATTGAGTCATAAAACATTGCTCCTCCCTAAGTAAAATTTATCTTCAGCACCCATTATTTCTCTTATGGATTAAATTGCTTTTGTTATGGATTTATTGGCTATGGCGCGTATCGAACGACTCAGTATGCTTTGGTGAAAACCAGGGGCGGTAGCATTTTTTTGCGACTTTATTTTTTCCTGATTCACCCATTTCTCTTATTGCAAAACGCTATATAACCTTTTGAATTAACCGAAGGCATAATTTGTTTTCGTTATAATTCGCTGGCAAATAATATTTTCCGGAGGTTGGATATGTATGTCATCTCTCAGGATAGCTATTTTGTCATGGGCATGGATAAGCTGCTTAAAGCCATTAATCCGCATGCAACACACACGTTGGTTGCATTTGATCGGGGAGATGGAAAAATATTATTTTTTAGCATGAACTCATTGCTTTATATTTTAAGTGAAGAAAAAGGGTTTAATTCATTTATTTGCACTCGATTTATCTCTATCGATAAATCTTCATCTGTATCTTTGCTTCGGCATGAGATCAGAAAGATACTTAATTTCCTTAAGGGTCATGAGGATATATATTCCTTTCGCGAAGTCCATTTTAGCGCGACGGAGTATAAAATTATGCTGCGGTTTCTAGAGTACCAGTCCAGCGATACGATTTCGCAAGCATTGGACATCGATAAAAAAATCGTCAGTAATTACAAAAACGCGATACTGCGTAAACTCGGTTTAAACAGTATGGCGGAGCTTATTCATATTTATAATAACTGGAACGACTGTTTTTGTTGCTTCGAAGGAAAAGTCATGGCGGATGCGATATTTCTTCCCCGTATCGGGACGAATGAGCTAAAGATGATACGACGCGCGAATAAGCCTGCTTCAGAACCTGCGGTTTCGCCACTCTATTCTGGCAGTTTCTGCCACATACCTGCGATAAGGGCAGGCCGGCATTATTTATTGACAACGTAGCAATAGTTTATTGCTTTTATTGCTGTTTATTCAAAACTCTTGTGCGCCTATCCTGCTTCGCATCAGGTTGTTAACCGCAACCACATTGACCGAATCAAGAAAGGATAAGCCACCATGTTATTTGATAAATACGCCCTGAATGCACTCGCATTGACTAACCGTATCGTTATGCCACCGATGACCCGATCCCGCGCCGGAACGGGGGATGTGGCAACCGATATGATGGCGGATTACTACGCGCAGCGCGCCAGTGCCGGGCTGATTATCAGCGAAGGCACACAAATCAGCCAGCAGGGTCAGGGCTACGCCTGGACGCCGGGTATTTACAGCGATGCGCAAATTGCGGGCTGGAAAAAAGTAACCGATGCGGTGCATCACGCAGGCGGCAAAATCTTTGCTCAACTGTGGCATGTGGGGCGCGTTTCCCACACTGTTTTGCAGCCCGGTAACGCGGCGCCGGTTTCTTCGTCGGCGATTCAGGCCGAAGGCGTAAAAGTGTTTGTCGATGTGGAAGGGCGCGGCCCGGAAAACGGCGTGGGCGATATGGTGCAGCACTCCATGCCGCGTGCGCTGGCTGTGGAGGAAATTCCCGCTATCGTCAACGATTACGCCCAGGCCGCGCGTAACGCGATTGCCGCCGGTTTCGATGGCATCGAACTACACGGTGCGAACGGTTACCTGATTAACCAGTTTATTGATTCGCAGTCCAATCTGCGCGATGACGAATACGGCGGTTCGCTGCAAAACCGCCTGCGCTTTATGAAAGAGGTGGTGGAAGCCGTTTCTGCGGCGATTGGTAAAGAGCGTGTCGGCATTCGCCTGGCACCGCTTACCACGCTGATGGGTTCGCGCGACGATACGCCAGAAGCCACTTATCTCGCGGCGGCGAGCGTTCTGAATGCGATTGGCATTGCTTACATTCACATCGCTGAAGCGGACTGGGACGACGCGCCGGTGATGCCTGCTGCGTTTAAAGAAGCGCTGCGTATTATTTTCCACGGCACGCTGATCTACTCTGGCAAATACACGACGGAGCGCGCCGAAGAAGCGCTGGCAAAAGGCTGGGCGGATTTAATTGGTTTTGGCCGACCGTTTATCGCTAACCCGGATTTGCCGTACCGCCTGCAACATAACCTGCCGCTTAACGAACCGATCAGAGAGAAATTCTTTGGTGGCGGCGCAGAAGGCTACCTGGATTATCCACTGCAGAAAGCGTAATAACCAACGGGGGCAGATGCCCCCGTTTTTGCGTGCTGCAAACCGCCGTCAGAAATCATAGGCATTAATGACTTTCATTAATGCCGCATCATTCTTGTATTTTTCCCGCAGCGTTTTGAGCTGTACCACGGCTTTGCCACAGGTGGCTTGCAGGCTGGCATCCAGCTCTTTCTGGCGCTGCTCGTCGAGATCTGAATCCTGCTCGCCGGCGAAATGCTCGCACTCTTCGGCAAGATTGCGGAAATCCTGAACGTCTTTCGGCAACGGGGTGGCGGCAAAACTGGTGTTGAAAATAAAGGCGGTGGAAAGAATAAAAAGGAAGCGCTTCATCGATTGTTGTCTGTGGAATTTCGAGGCGCTTATCTTACTCCTTAATAATGGTGATGGAGAGAGGGAAACGAACGACTTTTAACGCGTTTTTTGGAGTGCAATATTTAGCCGATGCTGCCGATTTCACCGCGTTCTTCCCCCCGTAAAACACCTTCCAGGTTGGTCTTTTCATTTCCTTCTGCCCCGGCAAATACAGCCTGCCCACAGGCACGCTGTATTTGTCATGCTGCAAATCGGCCGAATTCAGTCTGGCCGTGATTGCAGATACGCGTTTTTCATAACGTCCTTCACTTCCCTGAGCTGCTTGCGCGTTTTATCCAGCGCCGTCGCCAGCCACTCCTCTTTATCACTGTATTTCACCAGCACGATGCAGCCCTGCATCACTTTCACCAGAATATGTTGCCCGGTATTAAACCCGGCATCGCGCAGCCACTTGCCGGAAAGCGTGATGCTCGGCGTGCTCGCGTCGCCCTGATTCGGGCGATATCGCACAATTACGTTGTGCTCGGTTCCGGCGATGGTGAAGTCTGAGGTAGAATGTGGATCAGCCATTATCAACTCCTTGATAGTTGGGGATGGTGAGCTCTCGCCTGGTATCGCAAGTACCTGGCGGGAGCGTTTAAGCATCAGGACGACTTATTCTTGGGTACGTACCTGAGTGATTAAATCTTACGCTTTAGGTACGTACATGACAACAACCAAACGCGATACTAATAAATCAAAATGCGGCAAAGCTCCCACATTTCAAATGCGGATTACGCCCGAGTTAAAAGCACAGTTTGAAGCGGCGGCAAAAGATGCGGGAATGAGTTTGGGGAATTGGCTCAAGACACTCGGCAGGGAAGAGCTAGAAAGATTGCGCGGGAGTGCCAGTGATTAAAATCAATCAGGGATATTATCCCCTGATTGATTTCCTTTAATTTTGTATAAATCCTAACGAATTCTAGATGTTACAAAGACAGCTTTACCAGCAGTTTTACTATTATCTTCTTTCACTTTATTTTGCGAAACCGTCGCATCCGAGCCATTTTTTTTCCATTGGGGCCATTCAGCGACTGTTCTACTGGCCTCGCTAAGATAATTTATAAAATCTTGATTCTTAGACATTTTTTATCTTCTCTATTAAGTTATTAAGAATATCAGCAGATCTGATTTCACGATCAATATACGACGATGGTAGCATTTGCATCCTAATTTTTCCATGTCCTCGTTGCCATTGTATGATGTCGCCGTTTTTATCTTTTCTTTTAACTTTATAACCGGTTCCAAGGTTGATAGAAAAAAGATTAAAGAAACATCTTGGTCCAACGCCAACAAAGGGCTCAAATATCACTCTATTCTCTTTCTGATCGTTATCAGGTGTGCTAATTGAGTCGGGATGGAAATCAAAGGCTTTGCTTTTTGGATATGGCTCAATATAAAAGACTTTTTTTATACCGCTGGCAATTATATGTTTTGCACAGTTGTGGCATGGAAAGGTAGTGCAGTATAGTACCCCATCTTGTGTATTTATATTGCTCCTAGCACAAGCTAGAATAGCTTCCATTTCTGCATGAACTACTCTTCCATATTCTGTTATATACTTTATTTTACTGTTTTCTATATGTTTTCGAAATAACTCTTTAAGCTCATCAGGAACATCTTTTAAGATATCTTGAATTATGGTCTCTTTTTCTTTTACGTTAGAGTCTTTTCCAACCTTAAAATCTCTGCCCATCTCAGAATCTTGAATTATATTGTTTTCATATTCAGGCCAATACAGACCCCCGCCGAAATTTGGAACATCATTAGCGCCTGTGGAAATTATATTTTTGTTTTTCGTTAGTACCGCCCCCACTTGACGAGAAAGATCTGCTGATCTTAATGAAGCAGAAAAAGCCATGAACATTGCATATTCATCAAAAGTAGGTGTTACATATGGGTTTCCAAATATGAGATCAAAAACACGCCATAAGTCATTATTTACTTTGTCATTGTTACCATCGTAATTAATAAAGAAATCTGATAGCTCATATGTATCTCGGGTGTGTTGCCCCCATTTATCATCCTCCTCAGAGTCTCTCAGAACAAGATTATGAGCATTTTCAGCCGATATTTGTTTATTATTAATTAGATAATCTAAACGTCTTTTCTCATCAGTATATACGCCAATCAAATAAAAACCATTTGTATAAATTTGCCTTAGGGTATTTACCTCGTCAGGATGCTTTAACGAGTGAATAAGATACGCCTTTCGTGGTGATGGAATTGGTAAGTTCTCTGCTTTCTCTCTTCCAGCACTAATTTTTGCCGCAACGGCTAACGATAGTACTGCGTTATTTTCGCTTAATTCTCTAAGGTTATTTCCTTCGGTCATTAGATTACTTATTTTATCATAATTGTTTCTAGTATCAGGTAATTCACGCAATGTTGATATTATGTCTGATGATATTCTTATTTCTTCGTAATTATAATTAAAGGCAAAAAGAATATCTCTAATTTGCTGCTTTATTAACTCAAGATTAGTCCCAATCGCACCCACAAGGCCAATTACTATTTCTGAGTCATTTTCAGGTGGTAAGCTATTATCATTTACGGGATGAATACTGTTTATATTAAGCATATTAAACCCCCAAAACAATGCTAAAAATAATGTTGTGACGGTAGTGAATGTAATGTCTTCTTGTGTGTTTTGACAACTTTTTTAAGATAAAATAAGAGATATATTCAAAATATGTGAGATTACAATACTATTTTTAAATGCCTAATAGTTTAAATAGTCTTATGCAAAATAGGAAAAATTTAAATTATTTGAATAGGTAGAATTTTAGGAACTAACTGTGAAAAATTCATTTTGGCGGAAGATCACAGGAGTCGAACCTGCCCGGGACCGCTGGCGGCCCCAACTGGATTTGAAGTCCAGCCACCTCACCGGAGATGACGATCTTCCGCGCCTGCATTGCTACATGGAGGCGGGGCGCATTATAGCTACTTTCAGGCA